>OIZX01000362.1_pt1 | contig 31930 bp, 29 predicted proteins | sample 1588621 | NCBI WGS metagenome assembly OIZX01 (sample SAMN03283276) | human gut metagenome | biome: human-associated habitat; material: feces | host: Homo sapiens | place: Peru | collected 2012 | reverse complement strand
CAGAGAAGCTTGATCCTATCTCCTGTGCCCACGTTGAGGCGGAAGAAGGGTACAGAGAGTTTGTTCCTGCCACCTGTGCCCACGTTGAGGCGGAAGAAGGGGCACAGGCGGAATTTGTCCTGTCTACGGCTCGTAACTCTCAATTTAGTACAAAAGATACGAAAGATCAAATAGGTGTGGAAGAAGCCACAGAGTAAAATATTTCCTTTTCTCTGCTTCTGAAGTGTAGTATACTGTTTGTGGATAACTCTATGACAAGGATAATGTTAGCGAAAGGCGGTAAATCAATGACAGCAGAGATCATCTGTGTAGGAACCGAAATTTTACTGGGCAATATTGTGAATACGAATGCAGCATATCTGGCGGAAAAGCTTGCTGCTTCCGGACTGGACTGCTATTACCAGACGGTGGTGGGAGATAATGCGGAGAGACTTGCGGGCGTGCTAAAATGTGCCATGGAGCGTTCGGATGTAATTCTGTTATCCGGCGGACTGGGACCCACGGAGGATGATCTGACCAAGGAAACCGTGGCAAAGGTCTGTGGGAAAAAACTGTCAGTGGATGACCACAGCATGGAACGGATCGCAGAATTTTTCGCAGTGAGAGATATTCAGCCTACGGAGAATAACTGGAAACAGGCCATGGTGCCCGAAGGTGCAAAAGTACTGGACAATGATAACGGAACGGCACCGGGGATCATTTTGGAAACGGAGAAGAACAGGATCGTATTGTTGCCGGGACCTCCTGCGGAGTTGATTCCCATGTTTGATCAGCAGGTACTTCCTTATCTGGACGCATTGACTCCCGGGGTGATCTGCTCCCGGATGGTAAAGCTGTGCGGTGTGTCGGAGAGCCAGGTGGAGGATACGCTGAAGGATTTGATCGACGGGCAGACCAATCCTACCATAGCCACCTACGCTAAGACCGGAGAAGTACATATCCGGGTGACTGCTTCCGGAGAAAATGCCAAGGCAGCCGGAAAGACTATCAAACCCATAGTAAAAGAATTAAAATCCCGTTTCGGAGGGGATATCTACAGTACCAGAGAGGAGACCACTCTGGAGATGGCAGTGGCGGATCTGTTGCTTGCCAATGATCTGACCGTGACTACTGCAGAGTCCTGTACCGGAGGCATGATCGCGGCGAGAATTATCAATGTGCCCGGTGTGTCGGAATGTTATAAAGCGGGATTGGTAACTTATTCCAATAAGGCTAAGCGAAAATTCCTGGGAGTGCGTAAGAGCACGCTGGATAAATACGGTGCTGTCAGCAGCAAAACAGCAGGAGAGATGGCGAAAGGGGCGGCTCTTTTGCTAAAAGCGGATGTGGCAGTGGCAGTGACGGGAATCGCCGGACCGGACGGAGGAACCGAAGAGAAGCCGGTAGGACTGGTGTATATCGGATGCTGTGTTAAGGGAGAACTTACGGTAAAAGAATATCATTTCTCCGGAACCCGCAGCCAGATCAGAGAAGCGACTACCTCTGCAGCATTGATCCTCATGCGCAGCTGCATTTTGAAATACTTCAGTAAAGTGACATTTGGTAAAAAGTAACAAAAAAATAATTTGTGAGATACCCTCAAAACGTAAGGGTACAAAATTGTAAATAGTGCTGAAAACATAAAAAATGTATCATGCATCCTTGCGGGAAGTGGGGATGTGTGGTACATTCATTTTATATCTTGTTGCGGAACAATTCGCGGACATGTCTTTCTATCTCTGATTATCGGCAATTCAGGCATTCGCCAAAATTTCAGACGATTATCGGGACAAATTAGCAAATAGGGGGGGTGCTCTTGAAGGGAGTTTTATTGGACATAAAATAGATATAATAAAAATAGACATTGACAAACACGAACAAATGTTTTATTCTAAATAAAAAGCAGAACATTTGTTCCTTGAACAAAAAGGAGATAAACATGGAAAAAGATGATAAGCTTAAAGCATTGGATGCGGCACTGAGCCAGATCGAGAAGCAGTATGGAAAGGGCGCGGTAATGAAGCTGGGAGATCCCACGGCACAGATGAACGTGGAGACCATTCCTACCGGTTCTTTAAGTTTGGATATAGCATTGGGCCTGGGTGGTATTCCTAAGGGAAGAATCATTGAAATCTATGGACCGGAATCCAGTGGTAAGACGACCGTTACTTTACATATGATCGCTGAAGTACAGAAGAGGGGAGGCATTGCCGGATTTATCGATGCAGAGCATGCCCTGGATCCCGTCTATGCGAAGAATATCGGAGTGGATATTGATAATCTGTACATTTCCCAGCCGGATAACGGAGAGCAGGCACTGGAGATCACCGAGACCATGGTGCGTTCCGGGGCTATTGATATCATTGTAGTGGACTCCGTAGCTGCACTGGTACCGAAGGCGGAGATCGACGGGGATATGGGAGACAGCCATGTGGGTCTGCAGGCACGACTGATGTCCCAGGCACTGCGTAAGCTGACTGCTGTGATCAGCAAATCCAACTGTACTGTTATTTTTATCAACCAGCTTCGTGAGAAGGTAGGTGTCATGTTCGGTAACCCTGAGACCACCACCGGTGGACGGGCACTGAAGTTCTATTCTTCTGTACGACTGGATGTCAGAAGAATTGAGGCATTGAAGCAGGGCGGAGAGGTCATCGGTAACCGTACCCGTGTCAAAGTAGTGAAAAATAAGATTGCGCCTCCTTTTAAAGAAGCAGAGTTTGATATTATGTTCGGAGAAGGTATTTCTATGGTAGGAGATATCCTGGATCTGGCGGCCAGCTGTGATGTAGTTGCCAAGTCCGGTGCATGGTATGCCTACGAGGGCAATAAGATCGGACAGGGCAGAGAGAATGCAAAACAGTATTTGAAAGATAATCCGGCTGTCTGTGATGAGATTGCAGAGAAGGTCAGAGAGCATTACGGACTGAAGGCAGATGTATCTGCTACAGCGGAGAAGGAAGAGTAGATCCATGCTGGTAACACAGGTTACAGAACTTTCCAAATCGAGAAGTAAGGTATATATTGATCAGGAATTCGCCTTTGTTTTATACAAAGGCGAATTGCGTCTCTACCATATAAAAGAGAGTGAAGAACTCCGACCGGAGGATTACCGGACCATTATGCAGGAGGTACTGCCTAAACGTGCAAAACTGAGGGCTATGAATCTGCTTCAGGGGCGGGAATATACGACCTCACAATTACGGACAAAATTACAGCAGGGATATTATCCGCCGGAGATCATAGAGCAGGCAATAGAATATGTGGCAGGCTTTCATTATATAGATGATCTTCGTTATGCGGTGGATTACATCACCTATCATGAGAACAGCCGCAGCAGAAGACGCATTGAACAGGATCTCCAGGGCAAGGGGATTTCCTCCGCCACGATAGAGGAAGCTTGGCAGAACTGGAGGGAGAATGGCGGGGAACAGGATGAACAGAGTATGATCCGGGAATTGCTTCGTAAGAAACATTATGATGCATCGGAAGAAACAGACTGGAAAGAACGACAGAAAATATACGCATTTCTGGCAAGAAAGGGATTCTCACAGGAAGCCATTCGCAAGGTAATCGGAGGCATGCACAGTGACGATTTTTAGGATACTGTATAGTGCAGGAAAAGCAAGAAATAATGCACAAAGATTGTATTAATATAGGAACTATTTTTGGAGTAATTGCGACTTGTACTTGACAGAGGAGTATTTTCAGTTTACACTAATACTGTTGTGAATTGCTTGTTAGAATGTACATAAATTGCATTCTATTTCAAACGATAATTTGTATTATCAGAGCAAAATGTACAATGAAAATTTCATAAGGAGGTGCTCCTGTAGTGGACACTAATATTGTAATAGTATTAGTGGCTTCTGCGATCATTCTTGTCGTAGCCGTTATCGCAGCCGTACTGATCACAGCAAAGTTTACTACTTCCCGCCTGACGAACAATGCGGAGAGTACGATCGGTAATGCGGAGGAGAAGGCAAGAGAGATTATTGATGAAGCTCTGAGAACTGCAGAGAACAAAAAGCGTGAATCACTCCTGGAAGTCAAAGAAGAGTCCATTCGTACCAAGAATGAACTGGACAAAGAGATCAAGGAGCGCAGAGCGGAAGCTCAGCGGTATGAGCGCAGAGTTCAGCAGAAGGAAGAGAACATCGATAAGAAAGCAGATGCCATCGAGAAGCGCGAGGCAAGTTTGGCAGCCAGAGAAGAAACCCTAGCCAGAATGAAGGAAGAAGTCTCCAAGCTGAATGAGCAGCGTGTGCAGGAACTGGAACGAATTTCCGGATTAACCTCTGAACAAGCAAAAGACTACTTATTGAAAATTGTTGAAGATGAAGTGAAGCATGAAACGGCCGTGATGATCAAGGAAATGGAGAGTCGGGCCAAAGAAGAAGCAGACAAGAAAGCAAAGGAATATGTGGTTAACGCCATACAGAGATGCGCAGCAGATCATGTCTCTGAGACTACAATTTCCGTTGTACAGTTACCGAATGATGAGATGAAGGGACGTATCATCGGACGTGAGGGACGTAATATCCGCACCCTTGAGACCATGACAGGTGTAGACCTGATCATTGATGATACACCGGAAGCAGTAATTTTGTCCGGATTTGATCCGATTCGTCGTGAGGTAGCGAGAATCGCGCTGGAGAAGCTGATTGTGGACGGACGTATTCATCCGGCCAGAATCGAAGAGATGGTAGAGAAGGCGCAGAAAGAAGTCGAAGTAATGATCAAGGAAGAGGGAGAAGCCGCAACTCTCGAGGTTGGCGTACATGGCATTCATCCCGAACTGGTAAGATTACTCGGTAAGATGAAATTCCGTACCAGCTATGGTCAGAATGCATTAAAGCATTCTATTGAAGTAGCACAGCTGTCCGGACTGCTGGCTGCAGAACTGGGATTGGATGTGAGACTTGCCAAGAGAGCCGGACTGCTGCATGATATCGGTAAAGCAGTCGACCACGAAATGGAAGGTTCTCATATTCAGCTGGGTGCTGAATTGTGTCGGAAATACAAAGAGAATGCTACTGTTATCAACGCAGTGGAATCTCACCATGGCGATGTAGAGCCTACTTCCCTGATTGCATGTATTGTACAAGCTGCTGATACAATATCCGCTGCAAGACCGGGAGCTAGAAGGGAAACACTGGAAACCTATACTAGCAGATTAAGACAGTTAGAAGATATCACAAACAATTTCAAAGGTGTAGATAAATCTTTTGCTATTCAGGCAGGTCGTGAAGTTCGTGTTATGGTAGTGCCCGAACAGATTTCAGATGCCGATATGGTACTGTTGGCAAGAGATATTTCCAAGCAGATTGAAGCTGAATTGGAATATCCCGGACAGATCAAGGTGAATGTGATCCGTGAGAGCCGCGTAATTGATTACGCCAAATAACTGACCAGTCAGAAATGACAATTTCATAAGATGTAAGAGGTAGCCGTTGTATGGAGACATACAACGGCTGTTTTAATGAAAATTTATGGATAAACGGGTGTAAAAAAGTGAAAGTTACCTATTGTGTTATATGTCATCTTATAGTATGATATTCGGAGTGTATGATTGTATACGATTATCCAACATCCACAGAAGAAGGCGTATTCCCAACGAGGAAAGACGAGAAAGGTATGGTAAGAAATGAAAGCATATCAGGAATTAACCAAGGAAGAACTTTTAACACTGAAGGCAGAGCTTAACGCTGCATATGAAGATGCAAAAGGCAAAGGCCTGAAACTGGATATGTCCAGAGGAAAACCTGCAGTCAATCAGCTGGATATGACAATGGATTTTCTGGATGTTGTGAATTCTCAGAGCGCTATGAAGGCTGAGGATGGAATGGATGTGAGAAACTACGGAGGTTTGGATGGCATCCCTGAGGCAAAGAAGCTGATGGCGGATATTCTGGAGGTAAAACCAGAGAACGTGATCGTATGCGGTAATGCCAGTCTGACCATCATGTATGATACAGTATCCCGTGCCATGACCCATGGCATTTTGGGAAATACCCCCTGGTGTAAACTGGAGCATGTAAAGTTTTTGTGCCCTGTTCCCGGATATGACAGACATTTTGGAATTACAGAGCATTTCGGAATTGAAATGATCAATGTACCCATGACTCCCGAAGGACCGGATATGGACCTGGTAGAGAAGCTGGTCAGCGAAGATCCCGCCATCAAAGGCATTTGGTGCGTACCGAAGTACTCCAATCCTCAGGGATATACTTATTCCGATGAGACCGTAAGACGCTTCGCAGCGCTTACGCCGGCGGCACCGGATTTCCGTATTTTTTGGGATAATGCTTATGCAATTCATCATTTATATGATGACAGACAGGATCAGCTGTTAGAGATTCTCTCCGAATGTGAGAAGGCAGGACATCCGGATATGGTATTCGAGTTCTGCTCTACCTCTAAGGTAAGCTTTGCAGGTTCCGGTATTGCGGCTATCGCATCTTCTAAGGCCAATCTGGATGATATGAGAAAGTCCATGACAATTCAGACGATTGGATACGATAAGATCAATCAGTTACGTCATGTACGCTATTTTAAGGATATTAACGGTATTCGTGAACATATGAAGAAGCATGCGGCAATCATGCGTCCAAAATTTGAGGCAGTATTGAAGGTTTTGGATGAGGAACTGGGTGGACTTGGTATCGGCAGTTGGACAAAACCCAACGGTGGATATTTTATCTCCTTTGATGCGATGGATGGTTGTGCCAAGGCTATTGCGGCAAAATGTAAGGAAGCAGGTGTGACCTTGACGGGGGCAGGCGCTACTTTCCCTTATAAGAAGGATCCCAAAGATTCCAATATCCGTATCGCACCTTCCTTCCCGACACCGGAAGAGATGGCAATGGCAACGGATCTGTTCGTACTGTGTGTCAAGATGGTAAGTGTGGACAAATTACTGGAGAACAAATAACAGATTCGAGGATAAATAAAAGAAGGAATAACGGGTCATGGAAGAATTCAGGCGTATCAAACGGGAACTGGTGGCAAAAGGTGCGATCATTGATTATTATCAGGACACCATGCAGATTCCCAACGGTAACATTGCAAAATGGGATCTGATCGATCATAAAGGCGCAGCAGCCGTGGTTGCAGTAAGAGAAGACGGTAAACTTCTCCTGGTGCGGCAGTATCGTAATGCGCTGGAGCGGGAGACTCTGGAGATTCCGGCCGGCGGACTGAATGGCAGAGAAGAACCTACGGATCAGGCAGCCATGCGGGAATTGCAGGAAGAGACCGGCTATCATACCGATCATGTGGAACTGCTGACTTCCATCTATACCACAGTAGCTTTCTGTAATGAGAAAATCGACATCTATCTGGCGTTAGACCTGAAAGACAGAGGGAGCCAGCATCTGGATGAAGATGAATTTATCAATGTAGAGGCATATTCCGTAGAGGAATTAAAACAAATGATCTATGACTGTAAGATTCAGGATGCCAAGACGATTTGCGGCATTCTGACATATGCATCGAAATACTTAAGTAAATAGTCAGTACGTTGAGGTAGGCAATCCGCTCCATGGATAGAATCTGTGTGGCGGATTGCTTTTTAGTTGTTACGGTTCAGGAATGATTCCCTGTGTTGTCCGCATATATTAACATAACATTGCGTGGCGTAGAGATGGGAATTTTCATGAAATGGGATAAGTCTATCGTACCGGTGGGAAAGCTGCCGCTTCGTTTTCTGTTTGTGATCGGATTCGCAGTGGGGTTTCTGATCGTATATTGGGGAAAAGGCACTTTCCTGAAGAATATGGGAATGCTGGATGAGGATACTTTGTATCATATGAAATACATGGCCGTGGACAACAAGGTTCTCTTCTGGTACGTCCTGTGTAAAAGAGGCAAAGATTTCATTGCACTGATTCTCATGGCTACGACGTACCTGGGATTGTTATTCTGTGGTGGGATGACAGTAAAATATGGCTTTTCCCTTGGATTATTCTTAGGTACTGCGACCTGCCGTTATGGAATCAAGGGGATTTTGTTATGTATTGTTGGAATTTTTCCTCACTATCTGTGTTATGTACCTGCAATGGTGATGCTGCTTCAGTGGTGCGAGGATATTTACAGAAGTATTTATTTTTATCATAATATAACCGGGCAGGGAAAAAAGTCCCTGCCCGGTAAACTGGGAAAACCGGTGCTCATTTTGGGAGTACTGGTTCTCGGATGCGTGTTGGAAGCGTTTGTGAATCCTGTGTTATTCAAAGGCTTCCTGCAATTTTTTTAAAAAAGGGTTCGTCTTATTCGTACTCTGCGATATCGTAGATCAGACGTTCTGTATCGTCCCAACCCAGGCAGGGATCTGTGATGGACTTACCGTAACAGCCGGCACCCACCTTCTGGTTACCTTCTTCGATATAACTCTCGATCATAACGCCCTTGACCAGCTGATGGAGATCGGAACTCAGCTTGCGGCTGTGCATGACTTCTTTGGTGATTCGGATCTGTTCTTTGAACTGCTTGTTGGAGTTGGAATGGTTCGCATCGATCACGCAGGCAGGATTCTTCAGATCCATTTTTTCATACATATCCCACAGACGGATCAGATCTTCATAATGGTAGTTGGGAATGTTGGCACCATGCTTGTTGGTAGCACCACGCAACACGGTGTGAGCCAGATCATTTCCATGGGTATTTACTTCCCAACCGGTATAAATAAAGGAATGGGGATGCTGTGCCGCATATACGGAATTCAGCATTACGGAGAAATCTCCGCTGGTTGGATTCTTCATACCTGCCGCTACATCAAAACCGCTGACGGTCAGACGGTGCTGCTGATCCTCTACGGAACGGGCGCCGATTGCCACATAGGAGAGGATGTCGGATACATAACCCCAGTTCTCAGGGTATAACATTTCATCTGCCGCAGTCAGCCCTGTCTCCTGGATCGCACGGATGTGCATTTTACGCATGGCCATCAGTCCTGCCAGAAAATCAGGCTTCTTCTCGGGATCGGGCTGGCTAGTGATACCTTTGTAGCCTTCACCGGTAGTGCGGGGTTTGTTGGTGTAGATTCTGGGGATCAGGATCAGCTTATCCTTCACCTGTTCGTTAACTCTTGCAAGGCGGTTTACATAATCGCATACGGAATCCTCATTGTCAGCAGAGCAGGGTCCGATGATCACCAGAAATTTATTACTCTTACCGGTGAGGACATCTCGGATCTCGGCGTCTCTTTCTTCTTTGATCTTGACTAATTCTGCCGGAAGAGGCAGCTCCTTACGTATTTCCGCAGGAGTGGGAAGTTTTTTGATGAATTCGAAACTCATAGTATTCCATCGTGCGCGGGGCACGTCCTTTCTGCTAAATTTCTTTGCCTATTATAGAACAGAATCCCCGCAGATGCAAGAAAATTTAGCGATTTAAAGCGAAAAAGAGTAAAAATGATAAATAAGCTATCGTGTTAATGCGTTAATTTGCAAAATTTTATTGACAGGACAAAAGGTTTGCCATAAAGTTAGAGATAGTGAAATAATTGCAGAAACTGCGAAAAAACTACGAGAGAGGGCAAAATTATGTACGGAACAATTTGGGCATTACTACCCCCGGTGGTAGCAATTGTACTGGCACTGATCACAAAGGAAGTATATTCATCACTGTTTATCGGTATCGTTACGGGAGCTCTGATCTATACCGGATTTTCTCCCATTGCGACGCTGGACACAGTGATCAACGACGGATTCATCAATTCCGTTGCGGATGCATGGAATATCGGTATCTTCATGTTCCTGATCCTGCTTGGAACCATGGTGGCACTGATGAACAAGGCAGGAGGCTCTGCTGCCTTCGGTGAATGGGCGAAAAAGCATGTAAAGACCAGAGCGGGAGCACTGCTTGCCACCTTTTTATTAGGTGTTCTGATCTTCGTGGATGACTATTTTAACTGTCTGACCGTAGGCTCCGTTATGCAGCCGGTTACAGACGGACACAAGATTTCCCGCGCAAAGCTTGCATATATCATTGATGCCACGGCGGCACCCATCTGTATGATCGCACCGATCTCTTCCTGGGCAGCAGCAGTATCCGGTATGGTGGATGAGGGTGTGTATTCCGGCATCGAACTGTTCGTAAGGGCGATTCCCTATAACTATTATTCGCTGTTAACCATTGTATTTGTTGTCGGAATGGCACTGATGGGATTCGATTACGGTCCTATGGCTAAGCATGAGCGTAATGCCAGAGAAAAGGGTGACCTGTTCACTGAGGGTGAACGCGTGACAAATGCGGATAACGCACCCAAGGGTTCTGAAAAAGGAAAAGTATATGATCTGCTGATTCCTGTGATCGTACTGATCATCTGTTGTGTCGTTGGTATGATCTATGTCGGCGGATTTTTCGAAGGTGTGGGCTTTATCGATGCCTTCAGTGCTACAGATGCTTCTGTGGGACTTCCCTGGGGATCGCTGATCGCGCTGCTGTTTGCCATTGTATATTATATGTGCAGAAGACTGGTATCCTTTAAGGAGGCCATGAATTGTCTGACCCAGGGCTTTATTGCTATGGTACCTGCCATGCTGATTTTGACCTTTGCCGTTACCCTGAAGACCATGACCGGACTGTTAGGTGCGGATGTCTATGTGGCAGGTCTGATGCAGGGCGCATCTACGGGACTGACCAATATGCTTCCCGCGATCATCTTCCTGGTAGCATGCTTCTTAGCTTTTGCTTCCGGTACCAGCTGGGGAACCTTTGGTATTCTGATCCCTATTGTAACCGGCGTATTTACCGATCCTGCTACCGGAGCCATCGTACCCGGAGCCGAGCATCTGATCATCATCGGTGTGTCTGCATGTCTGGCAGGTGCTGTTATGGGTGACCACTGTTCTCCTATCTCTGATACCACGATCATGGCTTCCGCAGGGGCACAGTGTAATCATATCAACCATGTATCCACCCAGGTACCTTACGTACTGACTGTGGCAGCAATCTCTTTTGTGACCTATATCATTGCCGGATTTGTACAGAATGTGGTGATCTGTCTGGTAATCGGTATTCTGCTGACACTGGGGACACTGCTTGTACTGAAGCGTGTCTTCGGACAGAAGACTGCTACGCAGCAGTAACGCATGACGGGGATAATAAATATTAGTACAGAAATGTGTCTGAATGTGTCTGGGAGAAAGGAAACATATAGAAACTATGAAATACGATTATCTGGTCGTCGGTTCCGGCCTGTACGGAGCCGTGTTCGCAAGAGAAGCGGCTGACAGAGGGAAAAAGGTTCTTGTGATCGATAAGCGCCCCAATGTGGCGGGTAATATTTACACGGAAAAAGTGGAAGGGATCCATGTCCACAAATACGGTGCCCATATTTTTCATACCAATGATACGAAGGTATGGAAGTATATTACGAGATTTGCGGAGTTCAACCGGTTCACCAATTCCCCGGTGGCAAACTATCGTGGAGAACTGTATTCCCTGCCCTTTAACATGTATACGTTTAATAAAATGTGGGGTGTGGTGACGCCTGCGGAAGCAGCGGCGAAGATCGAAGAGCAGAAAAAAGAAGCATGTATCACGGAGCCGAAGAATTTAGAAGAGCAGGCAATTTCCCTGGTGGGAAGAGACATTTTTGAAAAGCTGATCAAGGGCTATACAGAGAAGCAGTGGGGACGTGACTGTAAGGAGCTTCCGGCATTCATCATCAAGCGTCTGCCGGTTCGACTGACTTTTGATAATAATTACTTCAATGCCGTATATCAGGGCATTCCCATCGGCGGTTACACGCAGCTGGTGGAGCATTTGTTAGAAGGTATTGAAGTACGCCTGAATACAGATTATCTGGAGCAGAAGGAGGAGCTGGACAGACTGGTGGAAACAGTCGTCTATACCGGTCCCATCGATGCGTATTTCGGATATTCGCTGGGAGCATTGGAATATCGTTCCGTAAGATTCGAGACAGAGGTGCTGGATATTCCGAATTTCCAGGGCAATGCAGCAGTGAACTACACAGACCGTGAGACTCCCTGGACCCGGATCATTGAACATAAATGGTTCGAGTTCGGCAAGGACGAACAGGGACAGGAGTTACCGAAGACGGTCATCAGCAGAGAATACAGCTCCGAGTGGAAACCGGGAGATGAACCTTATTATCCGGTAAATGATGAGAAAAACGGTGCTCTGTATGCAGAGTATAAGAAGCTGGCAGATGCCGAGCAGAATGTGATCTTCGGAGGAAGACTGGCGGAATACCGTTATTATGATATGGATGCAGTCATTGCATCGGCACTGCAGAAAAGTGAAGAAGTACTGTGATCATTCAGACCACGGTGTCGAGCATACCTGGTGTGACTCATAAAAAAATGCAACGGTGAAAACGCCGTTGCATTTTTGTTATCTAACCAATCTGCGGTTTTGTTTTTCTCTTGTTGCGGAACTCTCTGACTGCGATCAGCAGGTCGTAACGATATACCAGGGTGTACATCACAGCCGCCATAACGAAAGCGGTGAGCACATCGAAGACGGAGTGCTGTTTGATGAACATGGTCGCCATGATGATCGAAGAAGCCAAAATCAGGGATCCGATGCGGATGCCCTTTTTCTTTTCGAAGCATTTACTGCGGATGATCGCAAAATGTGCACCCAGGGAATTATATACATGAATGCTGGGCCACAGGTTGGTAGGTGTGTCTGTCCGGTACAGAACGGCTACCATACGGGTGAAGATATTGTCTCTGGGCATCACCGCGGGACGAAGGTGCTGTCCGTTGGGCCACAGAGTGGATACGATCAGGAAGATCGTCATGCCTGTAAAGAGGAAAATACAGGTGCGGTAGTAATCCTCTTTCTTTTTGAAGAAAAAGTAGACGACCACTGCCGATACATAGGCAAACCATAAAAAGTAAGGAATGACGAACACCTCACAGAAAGGGATGTAATCATCCGCCGCCATATGTATGATCCGGTAATGCCCAGTGGTGTTCTTCTCCAGCCAGGCGAACCATGTCATATAGATAATGGCATATATAATAAGAGGAACGGCATGTTTATATTTTAAATAGAAGATCTTAAGCTTTTCCATAAAAACCTCATTTCTCTACCAAACCTATGCTTCAAAATCAATTTTAGTATAATCACCGGAAGAAAAAAATCAAGGTTTTTTTGGAATACTTAAGCATTCTTAAGAAAATCTTTAGAGTGTGTTTATTTCACTTCGGGAGTGATCATGCGAATGGCGCCGGGAAGACATTCCACCCGGAATCCACAGCTTTTCCTGGTTACTTCGCCGTCCGTATGTACCCATAGGGGAGCGGAGGCAGTGATAGACATCTGTGTGGCTGTGTAAGCATCGATCCCCTTTACGAAATAGTGTTTACCGAAAAAAGCGGTGGGAAGAGCCAGCAGGACCAGTACTTTGGAAATATTGCCAACGCAGCACAGATCCAATATGCCGTCATTATCCGTGGCGGGAGGACAGAACATGAATCCGCCGCCTTCATAGCGATGACTCATACAGGTTACAAACAAAAAGCGGGGGAGCTGGAATGCGGTCTGCTTTCCGTTTACTGCGTTTTCGATGGTCAGGGTACAGGAGACCTTACGTGCGGTGATCAGCTGCTTTAAGGCGATTCCTAAATACGTCAGCTTGCCAAGACCGATCCGGTTCATGGTATCCTTGATGGGGGAATGCATGGCTTCTGCACAGACAGCTGCGTCAAAGCCGATTCCACAGCTGACAGCGAACAGCCGGGATTCTTCCGGCTGGTCTTCATCGAGATAAGTAAGTCTCCCTAAGTCCATGACTCTGGGAGCAGCATTCCGAAGGATCAGATCAAGGGCTGCTTTCGGCTCTTTGGGGATGCCGAGATCCCTGGCCAGATCGTTGCTGGAGCCGGTGGGAATGTAACCCAGGATTACTTTGGAGGGATCAGCGATTCCCTGCAGGGCTTCGTTCACCGTGCCATCTCCACCCAGGACAATGAGCTTTAAATCAGGATCGTCTTTATATTCTGCGGTGATCTGTGCAGCCAGATGCTTTACTTCTCCGGCTTTTTTGGAAAAATAGGTCTGATATACGGCATCGCTTTCTCTTAGAGCAGGTTCGATCTGTTCAGACCAGATCTTTGCACCTCTGCCGGAGCGGGAGGCTGGATTGATAATAATATGATACATGAGGATACCTCATCTTTCGTAAGAATGTAATTAAAGTTTATTCTAACACACTCAGGGGCTTCTGCCAACATTGTTCATTTTCCATCTTTGCAATTAAAAAGTTCTATGCTATACTAAACCATAAGTTTAGCGAATTAACGTAACACAAGGAGGAATGAGGCATGTATTCATTGGATGAAGTAAAAAAAGTAGATCCCGAGGTGGCACAGGCCATTATCGACGAGGAGAATCGTCAGAACAGTCATATTGAACTGATCGCTTCCGAGAACTGGGTAAGCAAGGCAGTCATGGCGGCTATGGGCAGTCCCTTGACCAATAAATATGCGGAAGGTTATCCCGGCAAGAGATATTACGGCGGATGTGAGTGCGTGGATGTCATCGAAAATCTGGCAATCGAGCGTGCCAAGAAGCTGTTCGGCTGTGATTATGCCAATGTACAGCCCCATTCCGGAGCACAGGCGAATATGGCAGTGCAGTTTGCCGTACTGAAACCGGGTGATACGATCATGGGCATGAACCTGGATCACGGCGGACATCTGACGCATGGTTCACCGGTAAATATGTCCGGTAAATATTTTCATGTAGTACCTTACGGTGTAGATGACAACGGATTCTTAGATTACGACAGAATGAGAGAACTGGCACTGGAATGCAAGCCTAAGATGATCATTGCCGGTGCTTCTGCGTATGCCAGAACCATTGATTTCAAGAAGTTTCGTGAAGTAGCAGACGAAGTGGGTGCCGTACTGATGGTAGATATGGCACATATCGCAGGACTGGTGGCAGCGGGCCTTCATCCCAGTCCCATCCCTTATGCGGATGTAGTGACCACTACGACTCACAAGACCCTGCGCGGACCCAGAGGAGGTATGATCCTCTGCAATAAGGAAGCCAATGAAAAGTTCAACTTCAACAAAGCCATCTTCCCCGGCATCCAGGGCGGCCCTCTGATGCATGTGATCGCTGCCAAGGCAGTCTGCTTCGAAGAAGCATTAAGCGACGACTTTAAAGTATATCAGAAGAATATCATTGACAATGCCCAGGCATTGTGTAAGGGACTGATGAGCCGGGATATCAAGATCGTATCCGGCGGTACCGATAATCATTTAATGTTAGTGGATCTGACTCCTTACGGTCTGACCGGTAAGGCAGTGGAGAAACTGTTGGATGCAGCGCACATCACTGCTAACAAGAACACCATCCCCAACGATCCTCAGTCTCCGTTTGTGACCAGCGGTATCCGCCTGGGAACCCCCGCGGTTACTTCCAGAGGTCTGAACACCGAGGACATGGATCAGGTGGCAGAAGCTATTGCCCTGGTCATCAAGGGCGGCGAAGATCAGGTTCCTGCAGCCAGAGCCATCATTCAGAAATTAACAGACAAATATCCTTTGATCTAAAGCTTGGAGGAGTATAAGAAAAGAGCCGAAAGGCTCTTTTCTTATACTCAGAAATGTTCAGAAATGTATTAAAAAGGCCTGAAAAAGATAAAAATGGGGGTTGCCTTTCATACTTTACTGTGCTAGAATATCCCTCAGTGAAAAACAAGTGTCCGTACTACAGATACGAACTGCAGAAAGGATAACATATGGGAGAAGCGACCAAGTATTTCGTGGTGAAGCAGAAGGCAATCCCCGAGGTGCTGTTAAAGGTAGTGGAAGCAAAGCGGCTTCTTGAGTCAGAGAAGGTTCTGACCATACAGGAAGCGGTTGATGCAGTTGGCATCAGCCGCAGTTCTTTTTATAAGTACAAGGATGATATCTTTCCGTTCCATGACAATTCTCAGGGAACGACCATCACGCTGACTTTCCAGATGGATGACGAACCGGGAATTCTGTCGGATGTGCTGAAGATCATCGCAGAGTACCGGGCGAATATCCTGACGATCCATCAGAGTATTCCCATCAACGGAATCGCATCCCTGACACTGAGTATACAGGTACTGCAGACTACGGGAGATATCTCCCGGATGATCGAACAGCTGGAGGGGCAGACCAGTGTGCATCATGTGAAAATACTGGCAAAAGAATAATGTCGGAACGAAAAAGATAAAAGTGAGGAGAATATTATGATCAATGTTGCGGTATTGGGCTACGGCACCGTCGGTAGCGGTGTGGTAGAAGTTATCGAGAAAAATAAGGACATGGTAAATAAAAAGTCCGCACAGGAACTGGAAGTGAAATACATTCTGGATCTGAGAGATTTCCCCGGAGACCCTTATGAGAATAAGGTCATTCATGATTTCAATACGATCTTACAGGATGACAGCGTAACCATCATCTGTGAGACCATGGGTGGTGTCGGAGCTGCTTACCAGTTCACGAAGCAGGCACTGGAACTGGGCAAGAGTGTCTGCACCTCCAACAAGGAGCTGGTAGCAAAGCATGGTCCCGAACTGTTGCAGATCGCCAGAGAGCATAACTGCAACTACTTATTCGAGGCAAGTGTGGGCGGCGGTATTCCCATTATCCGTCCGCTGAACTACTCCCTGACCGCAGAGAAGATCGAGGCTGTCAACGGTATCTTAAACGGTACCACGAACTATATCTTAAGCAAAATGGAAAAAGAAGGCGCGGATTTCGATACCGTTCTGAAGGAAGCACAGGACAAAGGCTATGCGGAGCGCAATCCGGAAGCAGATGTGGAAGGTTATGATGCCTGCCGTAAGATCGCGATTCTGTCTTCTCTGATGTTTGGTAAAAACGTGGATTCCGAGAAAGTCCCTACCGAGGGTATTACGAAGATCACCGCAGCGGATTTTGAATATGCCAATGCTGCAGAGTATACCATCAAGCTGTTGGGCAGAAGCCGTGCGATTGACGATGACACAGCGGAAGTTATGGTGGCACCGTTCATGCTTCCCAAGGACCATCCCCTGGCCATGGTATACGGGGTGTTCAATGCGGTATTTGTCACCGGCAATATGCTGGGAGATTCCATGTACTACGGACGGGGCGCAGGCAAGCTTCCCACCGCCAGTGCAGTGGTATCGGATGTCATCGACTGTGCAAGACATCAGGGCAAGGTGATCATGTGCTTCTGGGACAAAGAGGAAGTAAAGCTGGTAGATACACGTGAGTCCGTAAGAAGCTTTTTTATCAGAGCAAAGGCAGGAGCGGAAGGCGCGGTAGAGGCAGCTTTCCCCGGAGGCAGAGAGCTGCATTTAGCAGACCGTAAGGAAGACTTCGGATACTTCACACAGCCCATGAAGGAGAGCGAGTTCCTGGCAAAATACGAAGCACTGGGTGAGCAGATGCTTGGCAGGATCCGCATAATATAATAAAAAAGAATATTATAAAGAGCATTAAATATATATTTGAGGAGAAAATGTTATGTCAAAAGTAGTGAAATTCGGTGGAAGCTCTCTGGCAAGTGCAGAGCAGTTCAAAAAGGTAGGAAATATCATCCGTGCGGATAAGGAGAGGAAATATGTGGTACCTTCCGCGCCGGGAAAAAGATTTTCCAATGATACCAAGGTGACGGATATGCTGTATGCCTGCTATGATCTGGCAGATCAGGGCAAGAGCTTCAAAGCAGAGCTGGATGCCATTAAGGCGCGTTACCAGGAGATTATAGATGGTTTACAGCTGGATCTGGATCTTAGTGAAGAGTTTGGGACCATTGAGAAAAATTTCAAGGCAAAATCCGGAAACAATTATGCAGCTTCCCGTGGCGAATATCTGAACGGTATCATCATGGCAAATTACTTAGGCTATGATTTCATTGATGCGGCAACCGTAATTTTCTTCGATGAAAACGGTGAGTTTGATGCAGCGAAGACCAACGAAGTACTTCGTGCCAGACTGGCAGAGAGCAAGGAAGCGGTAGTTCCCGGATTCTACGGTTCGATGCCTGACGGAACGGTAAAGACCTTCTCCAGAGGCGGATCCGATATTACCGGTTCTATTGTGGCTAAGGCTGCCAAAGCGGATGTCTATGAGAATTGGACGGATGTGTCCGGTTTCCTGATCGCAGATCCCAGAATCATCGATCATCCCGAGGCTATTGAGACCATCACCTACCGCGAACTTCGCGAGCTGGCATACATGGGAGCTACCGTACTGCATGAGGATGCCATCTTCCCGGTACGCCAGGAGGGTATTCCCATCAATATCCGCAATACCAATGCGCCGGAAGACAACGGTACCTGGATCGTGGGAAGCACCTGCCAGAAGTCCAAATATGTCATCACCGGTATCGCCGGTAAAAAAGGCTTCTGCTCTGTGAATATTGAAAAAGATATGATGAACTCCGAGATCGGTTTCGGCAGAAAGGTACTGCAGGCGTTTGAGGAGAACGGAATCTCATTTGAGCATGTTCCCTCCGGTATTGATACCATGACCGTATTCGTACATCAGGACGAATTCATGCACAAGGAGCAGAAAGTAGTGGCAGGCATCCACAGACTGGCAAATCCCGATATGATAGACATTGAATCGGATCTGGCGTTGATCGCCGTGGTAGGCCGTGGCATGAAGTCCACCCGCGGTACAGCAGGCAGAATCTTCTCCGCACTGGCACACAAAAATATCAATGTCAAGATGATCGACCAGGGATCCTCTGAGCTGAACATCATCATCGGTGTGGCAAATGAGGATTTTGAGACTGCGATCAAGGCAATTTATGATATCTTTGTAATTACAAGACTATAAGATGATACGATATAAAAAAGGCAGGTCATTAAGACCTGTCTTTTTATATCTCCGGATACTGGATCATGTCCAGGATCGGCGTCCGCATTATGTACTGATAAGCTTCGAAAATCTTCTCCGCAGGCACATTTTTGGGAGAAGAGAGCCAAAGCTTCAGGATCTCGATCAGTAATAGGGCATTATAATGCGCCAGCGACTGCGGAGTGATCAGATCGCAGGGCATTTTCTTCATGGGATGTCTGGATAGAATACAGAAAAAAGTCTCTTCGCAGTAATGGGCAAAAAATTCTCCGAAGCTGTTCTGACCTGTGATCTCAAAAAGTCTGCGGTAATATTCCTTATTTTTCTCAAAGCAGATAAACATCAGTTTAATAGCTTCCTGTTCCATGTCATTTTCAATCATGACTTCGACCTTGCTGCCGATATCCCGGTCGAACAAGAACTCGATCACTTCGTATTTATCCTGAAAATAATTATAGAAAGTCGGGCGGATCACATGAGCACCATCCGTGATCATTTTGATGGATATCTTCTGAAAAGGCACGGTAAGCACAAGTGTCCGAAAGCTGTCTGCCAATAATTCCTTTGTCTTCATCACATGACTCCTTTTCCCATAAAAAGAACCAAGATAGAAATATTATAAACAAAAAATTACCGTTTCTCAACCCAAAACGACACTTTCCGCAAAATGTCGCGGATTATTTACATTTATCGGAATAATGTAAAAGCAGGAAAAACGCTGTGCCGGGGTTGTATCTTACTATATGTCCGGAAATAGCATATCATAATCGCAGAAAGGAGATATATGGATGGCGTGGTATGAAATACTGATCGTATCGGTAGGACTTTCCCTGGATGTTCTTACCTATGCATTATATAAAGGTGCAATGCTTTCTAAACTGGATAAAAAACAGATCCTGAAAATGACTCTGTTGTTCACCGGCTGGCAGAGCGGAGCGATGCTATTAGGAAGCCTGATCTCGGAGATTCCCTATATAGCCATGAATTATCAGCGGACAGAGAGACTGTTCCGGGCAGCCTCCGCTGTTATTTTTTTCCTGATCGCGATCTGGCTGATCGTACGGGCATCCCGGATGCGGGATCCGGTAGAACGCAGGGAGGATGTATTTGCCTGGAAGCAGCTATGTGTCTGGGCCATGCTTACCAGTGTGGACTCTTTTCTGTCGGGAATCGGCATGGGATTTTTAGACACCGGAGTAACCGTACAGATCATACAGCTGGCGATCATGGCTGCGTTAGCCGTGGTTACCGGTATCTATGCTGGATACCGGATCGGATGTCACGGGAGAAGCCGTGTGCTGATCAGTGGTGCGATCATCTTCCTGTTGGCAGGGATCGATGTGCTGTTCCGCTATTACAGCTAGAAACAGGGATATTTATGTAAAAATACGAAAGAGAGGTAGATAATATGGCAGACGTAAAACACAAGGTAGAGAGAGCTGCTTTCGGTGCAGCGATCGACGGAATTTTAAAGTATGTGAACAAGGATGAAGAGGACAGGGAAAAAGCTTTCTTAAAGCTGGTGGATCTGTCCGAAAAATTTATGGGAAATACGTTTTCGAAGGAAAGCTACGATGCGGCGAGACGTATGATCCGGGAACCGGACAGCAAATGGATGCAGTATGTGAACCGCATCTTAAATGAAGTAGATCCCCACGTCATCAAAATGTCTGCGCTGGACTATGGCTTTGAGGCTGCCTTCTGTGGCAAAAAAGAGATCAATGAGATGCGCGTCAAGCATCAGTGTAATATTCCCTGGCTGATCCTGATGGATCCCACCAGTGCCTGCAATCTGCATTGTACCGGATGCTGGGCAGCAGAATACGGCAACCGCCTGAACTTAAGCTTTGAAGATATGGACCGTATCGTTACCCAGGGTAAGGAGCTTGGCATTTATCTGTATTTTTTCACCGGTGGCGAACCTCTGGTGCGTAAGGACGATATCATCCGTTTATGTGAGAAGCATGATGACTGTGGCTTCCATGCATTTACCAACGGCACCCTGATCGATGAAAAATTCTGCCAGGATATGAAGCGTGTAGGAAATTTCTCCGTAGCTATCAGCCTGGAAGGCTTCAATGAAGTAAACGATCTGCGCCGTGGCAAGGGCGTGTTTGATAAGGTCATGCATGCCATGGATCTGATGAAGCAGTACGGTCTGATCTTCGGTACTTCTATCTGCTACACCAGCAAAAACTATAAGGTAGTCACCAGTGATGAATTCCTGGATATGATCATTGAAAAGGGCGCCAGATTCAGCTGGTACTTCCATTATATGCCGGTAGGAAATGAGGCATCCTGTGAGCTGCTTCCGGATCCGGATCAGAGAGAGTATATGTATCACCGCATCCGTGAGATCCGTGCCATGAAGGGCGGTAAGCCCATCTTCGCCTTTGACTTCCAGAACGATGGTGAATATGTGGGCGGCTGTATCGCAGGCGGCAGAAACTACTGTCATATCAATCCCAATGGGGATGTGGAACCCTGTGTATTCATTCATTATTCCGGTGCCAATATCAAGGAGGTGGACCTGCTGACCGCACTGAAGCAGCCTCTGTTCATGGCGTACCGTGAGAACCAACCGTTTAACTGTAATCACTTAAAACCCTGCCCGATGCTGGAGAATCCGGAGATCTTACAGCGCATGGTACATGAAACAAAAGCTCATTCCACCGACTTACAGTCACCGGAATCCGTGGAGCATCTGTGTGGGAAATGTGCGGAGTATGCAAAAAAATGGGACGTGCGTGCACAGGAGCTGTGGCAGAAGGATCGGAATAATAAATAATAGTTCTTTTACAAAAGTTTATATTTAGTTAATTGCTTTTTACTTTTCGGCAGACCATAATGTAGGTAATGTTCAGAGCCGGCTTCGCGAACGAGGCTCTGAAAGATTTGGATAATGTATCCCCTGCATGGTGGCAGACGAAAGGTGGTACTTCATGAAAGAGAAGTTACAGCGTTTCATGTGGGGGCGTTATGGCAATGACCGCTTCAATCAGTTTCTGATGATTGTAGCTTTGGTCTGCCTGGCGCTCTCTTTTTTTGGTCTGAGAATATTTTATGTGCTGGCTCTTGCCCTGTTGGTCTATGTCTATTACCGGATGTTTTCCAGGAATATGAGCAAGAGAAGTGCGGAGAACCAATGGTATCTCAAAAAAGAAATGAAGGTGCGCAGCTGGTGGCAGCGCCGGAAGAAACTTTTTGCCGGACACAGGGATTATAAGATCTTTAAATGTCCGAAATGCGGACAGAAGCTCCGGGTGCCCAGACACAAAGGAAAGATTGCAATCCACTGCAGAAAATGCGGAGAGGAATTTATCCGCAAGACCTGACAGGACAGGCAGGATTACAAATGGAAAATAAGTAAAACCGGAAAATAAGAAAGGATGGTGAGTCAGATGTTCGGATATATTGTGGTCAATCAGTCGGAGATGAAATTCAAGGAGTATGATGTGTATCGATCCTATTACTGTGGATTATGCCAGAGCCTGAAGGAGCGCTATGGTGTGCTGGGGCAGCTTTCCCTGAATTATGATATGACTTTTATTCTGATGCTGCTCACCGGACTGTATGAACCGGAAGATGTCGTAGGACAGTGCAGATGTGTGGCACATCCTTTCGAAAAGCATCAGATCAGAAGAAATCTTTTTACCGATTATGTGGCGGACATGACGGTGTTGTTTGCCTGCTATAAGGCAGAGGATGACTGGGAGGATGAGCATAGTCTGAAAGGACTGGCATACAGTTATCTATTGGGGAAAAAGTGCCGGAAAAAGCCTTTGCTCTATGCGGATAAAGTGAGGAGCATCTCTCTGACCATGCAGGATTTTGTGGATGCGGAAAAGCAGGGTGATGCGGACATCGATACCATGGCGGGACTGTTTGGAAAAGTCATGGCACAGATCGTATCCTGCCGCGAAGACGAGTGGAAGGATAATTTGGAGAGACTTGGATTTTTTCTGGGAAAGTTCATTTACCTCATGGACGCCTATGAAGATGTAGAGCAGGACATTAAGAAGGGGACTTATAATCCGCTAAAGAAACGATATGAAGAACCCGGATTTGAAGAAGAATGCAGACAGATCCTGACCATGATGATGTCTGAATGCTGTAAGGAATTTGAGCAGCTTCCTATTTTACAGAATGTGGATATTCTGCGGAATATTCTGTATTCCGGAGTATGGTGCCGCTATGAGATCGTACGGGAAAAACGGGAAAAAGACAGTGTAAACGAGGTAACAGGAAATGACTTATGATCCGTATAGTGTCCTGGGAGTGAGTAGAGATGCTTCCGAGGAAGAAATCAAAAAAGCATATAAGATCCTGAGCAGAAAATATCATCCCGATGCCAATATCAATAATCCCAACAAGGCTCAGGCGGAAGAAAAGTTCAAGGAGATTCAGGCGGCGTATCAGCAGATCATGAAGGAACGGACAGAAGGACAGAGTTATGGCGGATTCAGCCAGGGCTTTGGAGACTTCTGGCAGCAGGCAGGCTGGCAGCAGACTTCCGGATATGAGGAAGAGACGAGACTGCGGGCAGCCGGTAATTATCTCAGAAACGGTTATTACAGAGAGGCCAGAAATACCCTGGACGGCATGGGAGAGCATGAGAAGACGGCCAGATGGTATTATTACAGCGCCATGGCCCATATGGGACTTGGTAACAATGTGGCAGCACTGGAGCATGCAGGTAAGGCAGTGGCACTGGAGCCTCAGAATATGGAATACCAGATGCTTCTGCAGAGACTTCAGAGCGGCGGACAATGGTATGAGAGCAGACAGGCAGCTTATGGCTATCCCAATGCGAGTGGGAATGACCTGTGCCTGAAAATCTGTTTGGCGAACGTGTTCTGCAATCTGTGCTGCGGTGGTGGCGGCCTGTGCTTCGGAGGGTATGGTGGAAGAGGAATGTTTTAAAAAAGGTACTTGCTTTTTCCGGATTTCCTCACTATAATAAATATACAAGATGTAGATGCGAAATGAATCGTGAAACACAAAATCTAGTAACATGCTATGATTTGCGTAGACAGTCGTATCGGGAACTTGCTTCCGATGCGGCTTTTCTTTCGGCTTATGCAGGAATTCGCATCTCGATGGGAATGATATAAAGTGAGGGAACAGCAATGAAGATTCAGAAGAGAGACGGCAGAGTAGTGCCTTATGAAGAGGACAAGATCCGGGAAGCGATCCATAAGGCGAACAACGAAGTGGAGGAGCGGTATCGTGCCAGTGAGGGGTTGATTGAAGAGATCCTGGAGGATGTGCAGCAGGAGGGCAGACAGACCCAGACCGTGGAGCATATTCAGGATATGATCGAGGAACATCTGGTAGAGCACAACAAATATACCCTGGCGAAGAAGTATATCGTATACCGTTACCAGAGAAGTCTGCTCCGCAAATCCAACACCACGGATGAATCTATTTTAAAACTGATCCGGAATGAGAATAAGGAGCTGGCAGAGGAGAATTCCAATAAAAATACCCGACTGGCATCCACACAGAGAGACTATATTGCAGGTGAAGTGTCCCGTGATGTTACCAGACGTCTGCTTCTGCCGGAGCATATTGCCATGGCACATGACAACGGTGTGCTGCATTTCCATGATGCGGATTATTTTATCCAGCCGATCTTCAACTGCTGTCTGATCAATATCAAGGATATGCTGGACAACGGTACTTCCATCAACGGCAAAATGATCGAATCTCCCAAGAGTTTCCAGGTGGCATGTACCGTGACCACCCAGATCATCGCAGCCGTAGCCAGCAATCAGTATGGCGGTCAGAGTGTGAATATCAAGCATCTGGGAAAATATCTGCGTAAGAGCAGGGAAAAATTTGCAAAACAGCTGGAGGACGAGTTCGGAGATACCCTGGATCAGGCAGCCAAGGATAAGATCGTACAGATGCGTCTGCACGATGAATTAAAATCCGGCGTACAGACCATCCAGTACCAGATCAATACACTGATGACCACCAACGGACAGTCTCCGTTCGTGACATTGTTCCTGCATATTGACGAGAACGACGAATATGTGGAAGAGACCGTACAGATCATTATGGAGATCCTGCGCCAGCGCATTGAGGGAACCAAGAATGAGAAGGGTGTCTATGTGACTCCCGCATTCCCGAAGTTAGTCTATGTGTTGGACGAAAATAACTGCTTAAAGGGCGGAAAATACGACTATGTGACCAAGCTGGCCGCACAGTGCTCCGCTAAGAGAATGTACCCCGACTATATCTCTGCCAAGAAGATGCGTGAGAACTACGAGGGCAATGTATTTTCCTGCATGGGCTGCCGTTCCTTCCTGTCTCCATGGAAGGATGAAAACGGAGAGTACAAGTGGGAAGGCCGTTTTAATCAGGGCGTTGTCAGCATCAACCTGCCCCAGATCGGTATCCTGGCAAAAGGAAATGAGGAGAAGTTCTGGAAACTGTTGGATGAGCGTCTGGAGCTGTGCTATGAAGCACTGATGTGCCGTCATAAGGCACTGGAGGGCGTGGTATCCGATGTGAGCCCCATCCACTGGCAGTACGGCGCCATCGCCCGTCTGAAGAAGGGTGAGACCATCGACAAATACCTGCACAACGGTTATTCCACCATGTCTCTGGGATATATCGGATTGTATGAGATGACCTATCTGATGAAGGGCTGCAGCCAGACTGTGGAGCCCGGCAAGGAATTCGCCCTGCGCGTCATGGATTACATGAAGGATCGCTGCGCAAAATGGAAAGAGGAGACCGGCATTGCTTTCAGTCTCTACGGAACTCCCGCAGAGACACTTTGCTACCGTTTTGCAAGGATCGACCGTGAAAAATACGGTGATATTTCCAATGTCACCGATAAAGGATACTATACAAATTCTTATCATGTGGATGTACGGGAGAAGATCGACGCATTTACAAAATTTAAGATCGAGAGTGAATTCCAGAATAAATCTTTGGGAGGCGCTATCTCTTATGTAGAAGTCCCGAACCTGACCAATAATGTGGAAGCCATCGAGGAAGTGATCCGCTTCATCTATGACAATATCCAGTACGGAGAGTTCAATACCAAATCCGATTACTGTCAGGTATGTGGCTATGATGGTGAGATCATGATCAATGATAACATGGAGTGGGAATGTCCCCAGTGTCATAACAAGGATCATGCGAAGATGAATGTCACCAGAAGGACCTGCGGCTATCTGGGAGAGAACTTCTGGAATGCCGGCAAGACCAAGGAGATCAAGGCAAGAGTTCTTCATCTGTAATGTGCAGATAGTACAAGGGAAGGAAATGTCCTATGAATTATGCAACGATCAAGAAAACAGATGTGGCAAACGGTCCCGGTGTGAGAGTGTCGCTGTTCGTCAGCGGCTGTACCCATCATTGTAAGGGATGCTTTAACAGCGAAGCCTGGGACTTCCATTACGGACAGGCTTACACAGAGGAAACAGAGCAAGAGATTCTGCAGGCACTGGCCCCGGACTATATCCGGGGCTTGAGCTTACTGGGAGGGGAACCCATGGAGCCTGAGAACAGAGGAGCCGTACTTTCTCTGGTGAAGAAAGTAAGAGAGCAATATCCGCAGAAGACCATCTGGTGCTATACGGGATATCATTTTGACAGGGATCTGCTTCGTTGGATGGAAGAAGGAGATCCGGTGATCACAGAGCTTCTGCCGCTTTTGGATGTGATCGTGGATGGAGAATTTATCGAGGAGAGGAAGAATCTGCGGCTGGCCTTCCGGGGATCGGAGAATCAGAGAATACTGGATGTACAGTTGTCTTTAAAAGAAAAATGTGGTAAACTCTTAGCTGTATAGAGGATATGGGACGAATGGGGATAACGTTCCTGTGTAAGGGAATAAAGCATGAGGGAGTAAAATTAAGTATGGAGAGTTTTCTGGATACGATATGGAATAGAAACCTCTATATTGGTATTCCGTTGGGAGCTTTTTGCTGCTCCCTTTTTCTGTTGTTCTGTTTTTTCCATACCATGAGGAACCGGACAATCCGCGGTCTTCGGCTGGTGCTGACCGCCTGCCTGATCTGGACGGGCAGTGTGAGCCTTATGAGACTTGGGATATTTCCCGGAATTACTTTCTGGCATAATTTCGCCCTGCTTGGTCTTTTGATGATCCCGGTGTTCATGTATGTGTTTCTGTTTGGATTTTTGGAGATTACGGAGCATGATGCCCTGATCTACATTTATGGTGTGCTGACGCTGGCACTGGTGTTGGGAAATGCAAGGAGTGGTACTATCCTGCCGGCACCGGAGCTTGTGAACCGCGCGGATGGCACCTTCGTTTATGTGTATCATGCAACGGTCGGAACCGGTGTTCTCATTGCCATGGAGATCGCAGTAATGATCTATGCCACTTATCTGGCACATTGTAAGATAGGAACAAATGTGGAGCTGCGTAAAAAGCTGTTTCCGCTGCTGCTTGGAACGGTATGTATTCTGGGTGGAAATCTGCTCTGCATGCTGCCTGGAAGTGTATTTCCTTTTGATATGTTGGGCAGTGTGGGGATGGCAATATGCATGGTATATATCATGTACAAGCAGTATCTGTTTGATTTTTCGTATCGGGCAACGGTAGGTGCGGTGTATTTCCTGGCAGTGATCGTAGCAGCGATTCCGGTGGTGATCTTATCCTATAATCTGGAAATCGTGACAGGGAGCCTTGGACAGGCTGCAGTGCAGAGGCTGATCCTATGCATTGCCCTGCAGTCGGGATGGACAGTACTTGTGATCCTTTTTGCCAGGAAGCGGCTGGAGAATATTCTATATCAGAAGCAGAAGCATATGTTGGAAGGAATCCGGCAATTTCAGGACAGGGCGGCATCCATTCTGAGCCGCAGAGAGCTGTTTGCTACACTGCATGATATTCTGGGCGATGCAATCCCCGGATGTGAAGCCAGGATCTTCGAGAAGAATTCGAATGGAGAAGGGTATCACGAAGCGGTACAGAGTGGACACATTCCGTTAAGTGAGGAAGAAGTAGACACAATCTGTGATCTGGTGAAACAGGATAATATGCCGGAGCGGACAGTGATCGCAACCTTAAGATATGATAATCAGATCTGCGGGTTTATCTATATGGAGCGGATGCGGGCAAATAAGCTCAATTATCAGGAAGTGGACTGCATAAGACAATTGGCGAATATTGCATCCGGAAGCCTGAAAAATATTGATGCCTATGAAAGAGTATATCAGGTATCTATTCACGATGAACTGACAGGCCTGTACAACCGCACTTATTGCAACAGATGCCTGCATAAGGAGGGCGCTCTCGGAGATGCGAGAGGCTTCCTGTATATGGATATGGACAATTTTAAATTGTATAACGATCTGTACGGAGAGCAGACCGGAGACCGGATCTTAAAATGGTGTGCGAAGAAATTGCAGGAAAATGCAGAGAACGGCAAAGTATTCCGCGTCGGCTCCAATGAATTCCTGATCTCTGTGCCGGAGACCGGCAGTAAGACGTTGGTGGCACTGGCGGAAAAGCTGACCCATGCAGTGCAGGAGAATGGCTTGGACAAACCACAGGTCATGCAGCCGATCACCTTCAGTGTCGGCGTGGCATGGTATCCCGGACTGGCGGCGGATGCACCGGATCTTTTTCAAAAAGCTAAGCGTGCAGCTTTTTATGCAAAGCAAAACGGCAAGAACCGGATCCAGGTATATGAAGGAAATATTGACGAGGAGCGCAGGAATAAAGGGACCGGATATGAACAGGTGGCACCTACGGTGTATGCACTGGTGGCTGCCATCGATGCGAAGGATTCCTTTACCTTCCAGCATTCCACGAATGTATCTCAGTATGCAGTGCTGCTGGCACAGAAGCTGGGACTGCCGGGGGATGATATCCATACGGTAAAGGTGGCTGGATTATTACATGATATCGGTAAGATTGGGATTCCTGAGAGCATCCTGAAAAAGGCGGGAAAGCTTACGAATGAAGAATATGAGATCATGAAGAGCCATGTGCAAAAGTCCATCGAGATGATCCACTATCTTCCGAATATGAACTATGTGATCCCGGCGGTCGTGTCACATCACGAGAGGTATGACGGCAAGGGATATCCCAGAGGACTGAAGGGAGAAGAGATTCCTCTCCTGGGAAGAATTCTGACGGTGTGCGACAGCTTTGATGCCATGATCTCCAAGAGAGCTTACAAGGAAGCACTTAGTGTGGAATATGCTATGGGTGAACTGGAGAAAAATAAGGGAACCCAGTTCGACCCGAAGGTGGCGGATGCATTTATTGAACTGATCAAAGAAGGAAAAGTTCCATTGTAAAAAAGAGGCACCGAAGGGTGCCTCTTTTCAAAAGGGGAGGATTAAGTATTATCGTATCTTTCGTAGGATCAAAGGAGGGGGTCCGATGATAGTAGTAGTCTGCCCGGGATCTGTCTGATTATACATAGGTCATTGATATTTTTTTGTTGTTTTTAAGGACGAGATGTATTATTATATATTATTATAATCATATTAATCACATGTAAGGATGGTATTACAATTATGAATTTGATGGAACAGTGGAGATCAGTAGCATATAATGAGGCAACCGGCAAAGACAAGCTGCAGCAGCTTTGGGCAACTTATTTCCAGGAGGAGAAGGAGATCTACGCACAGCTTCTGAAGAACCCCGATGAAGTAGTAAAGGGTACGGTAAAGGAACTGGCAGACAAGTATCAGGTATCTCTGATGACCATGACCGGATTTCTGGACGGTATTAACGACAGTCTGGTAGAGAAGAACCCTCTCGATGCTCTGGAAGAGGATACAGAGGTAAACTTAGGATTTGACAAGGCTCTTCTGTACAAGAACATGGTAGCGGCAGAGGCTGACTGGCTGTACAATCTGGAAGAGTGGAACGCTATTTTCGATGAAGAGACCCGCAAGGAACTCTACAAAGAGCAGAAATCTTCCACCACTATTGTGAAGGAGCAGAAGGTTTATCCCAACGACCCCTGTCCTTGCGGAAGCGGCAAAAAGTATAAAAAGTGTTGCGGCAGAAAGTAAATTGAACACAAAGGGGGTTTTCCGCAGGTTTGCAGAGAGCCCCTTTTTCGTTTTGTCATGAATGTGATAGGTACATGAATGTGATAGGTATAGGAAAGGAAGGGTTACATATGAAAATGCTGAAAGAATTGAAATGGGAAGCAATTCTTACCGGTGTGCTGTATATTCTCTTAGGAATCGTAGCACTGGTGATCCCGGAGACCATGCAGAAGACACTGGGGTATCTGATCGGTATCGTACTGATCGTGGCAGGTCTCATTTCTATCATCTGCTATCTGCTCAGAGATGCCAGAGAGAACTATTATCACAATGAGTTTGTATTCGGTATTCTCGGAATCGTGTTGGGAGCAGTAGTCCTGTACAAGGTAGAGATCGTCATCTCCCTGATTCCCTTTATTCTGGGAGTACTGGTTCTGTGTAGCGGATGCAGCAAACTGCAGGATGCCATTGACCTGAAAAGACTGGGTTACGGCAGCTGGCTGGGACTTCTTATTGTGGCGGCAATCAACATCATTCTCGGAATGGTACTGATCTACAATCCGTTCAAAGCAGCGATTCTGTTGTTCCGTGTTCTGGGAGTGGTACTGATCCTCAGTGGTGCCGGCGATTGTTTTTCTACGATTTATTTTGCACGCAAGCTCCGGAGATTCAAACAGGAGCAGGATGCCTTGGACAGTACCTTCGAAGAGGTCGACCCTAAGGATCAAAATTAACGGACACAAAAGAACAGGCAGGAGGAACATTGTGAATATTGCATCTTTTTTGTCCCCGAAGGAGGAGGTTACTTTTCTTCGGGACGATATGACCATCAGGCAGGGGTTGGAGAAGATGAAACGCTACGGCTACACGGCGGTACCGGTGATCGATACCGAGGACAGGTATGTGGGTGTAGTCAGTGAGGGAGATTTTCTGTGGAATATCTTAAGCCACAACAGTGAACTGGACAGCATTACCATGAAAAGTCTGGAGAAGCTGTCGATAAGGGATATCATCCAGAACGGCAAGATCCGTCCGGTATGTATCGATACGAATATGGAAGAACTGCTGGGACAGGCGCAGATGCAGAACTTTGTACCGGTGATCGATGATAGAAATGTATTCATCGGAATTATTACCAGAAGCGAGATCATCAAATATTTTATAAAAAAACAGATTGAAGTAGCAGAAAAGCAGTTATAATTCGTTAAATAAGAGAAAGGTGTGTAGAATCATGAAAAAGTTGGAAGAATATGTAAAGAGCATTCCCGATTTCCCGGAGAAGGGTATTATTTTCCGTGATGTCACAAGTGTACTGCAGGATGCGGACGGACTGGCGCTTGCTATCGATTCCATGAAAGCGATGCTTGACGGACTGGACTTTGATGTGATCGTGGGAACCGAGTCGAGAGGCTTTATCTTTGGCGTGCCGATCGCTTACTCGATGCACAAGGCGTTTGTTCCGGTGCGCAAGAAGGGCAAGCTGCCGATGGAGACGATCTCGAAGGAGTACGATCTGGAGTATGGCAGTGCAGTGATCGAAATGCACAAGGACTCGATCAAGCCGGGACAGAAGGTCGTAGTCGTAGATGATCTGATCGCCACGGGCGGCACGATCGAGGCGGCGATCCAGATGATCGAGGAGCTCGGCGGAGAAGTGGTAAAGGTTATTTTTCTGATGGAGCTTGCCGGACTCAAGGGAAGAGAGCGGCTGAAAGGCTATGACGTGGACAGCGTTATCATTTACGAAGGAAAATAAGATAAGAAAAAGCAACCGTAAAGCAGGTTTACGAGTGCCCGGGGAGACGGCGAGAATAGCTGTCAGTCCCGGGCATTTGCATATTCTGAGGGCGTCATGCCGCAGCAGCGTTTGAAGTACCTCGTAAAATGCGAGAGATTGTCGAAACCGGACTGCGCGGCGGCCTGGGAGACGGGAAGCTGCTCCACCTGAAGCAGATAGCGCGCCCGCTCCAGCCGGGCGTCGAGAAGCTCCGCTTTGGGAGAACGGTTGAAAAAGCGCTTATAATATTGGTAGAACTGGCTGCAACCAAGATTCGTGAGAGCGGCCATGGAGGCGGAAGTCCAGTCGTGGTCGATATGCGTCAGGATCTCGGTGCGCGCCTTGTGAAACTGCGAATACA
>OIZX01000353.1_pt1 | contig 32592 bp, 36 predicted proteins | sample 1588621 | NCBI WGS metagenome assembly OIZX01 (sample SAMN03283276) | human gut metagenome | biome: human-associated habitat; material: feces | host: Homo sapiens | place: Peru | collected 2012 | reverse complement strand
TACAAGGGACAGATTCCAGGTGTTAAGAAAGCAAGTTGGTAGGAGGAAAGAACAATGACAATGAGTGATCCAATCGCAGATATGCTTACAAGAATCCGTAATGCAAATACTGCTAAACATGATACAGTAGATATTCCAGCATCTAAGATGAAATTAGCAATAGCTGAAATTCTTTTAAATGAAGGATATATTAAGAAATATGAAGTTATCGAAGACGGTAACTTCAAGACAATCCAGATCACATTAAAGTATGGTCAGGATAAGAACGAAAAGATTATCACAGGTTTAAAGAGAATTTCAAAGCCTGGTCTTAGAGTTTACGCAGGCAAGGATGAGCTTCCAAGAGTACTTGGTGGTTTAGGTATTGCTATTATTTCAACAAACAAGGGTATCGTTACAGACAAGGAAGCTAGAAAGCTTCAGGTTGGTGGCGAAGTATTAGCTTTTGTTTGGTAGTCGATAGAATTCGTTTTCATATTCACGAAAAGGAGGTGCGGGCATGTCACGTATAGGAAGACTGCCTATCGCTATACCAGCAGGTGTAACTGTAGATATAGCAGAAAATAACAAGGTTACTGTTAAAGGACCTAAGGGAACACTTGAAAGAGTGTTACCAGCAGAAATGGAAATCAAAAAAGATGGAGAAACAGTTGTTGTTTCAAGACCAAACGATTTAAAGAAAATGAAATCTTTACATGGTCTTACAAGAACACTTATCTCTAACATGGTAATAGGTGTATCTGAAGGATACACAAAGGAGCTCGAAGTAAACGGTGTTGGTTACAGAGCTGCTAAACAGGGCAATAAATTAGTTCTTAGTCTTGGATACTCTCACCCTGTAGAAATGATTGATCCAGAAGGACTTGAAGCTGTAGTTGATGGTACTAACAAAATTATTGTTAAAGGTATCGATAAAGAAAAAGTTGGCCAATACGCTGCTGAAATCAGAGCAAAAAGAGGACCAGAACCTTACAAGGGCAAAGGTATCAAGTATGCTGATGAAGTTATCAGACGCAAAGTTGGTAAGACTGGTAAGAAGTAAATCAAGGAGGTACAATTATGGTTAGTAAAGAATCTAGAGCGGATATCCGTGTTAAAAAGCATAGCAGATTACGAAACCGTTTAAACGGTACTGCTGAAAGACCACGTCTTGCAGTTTTCAGAAGCAATAATCATATGTATGCTCAGATTATTGATGATACAGTTGGAAACACACTTGTTGCAGCATCTACACTTGAAAAAGATGTTAAGGCTGAATTAGACAAGACAAACAATGTTGAAGCTGCTTCTTACTTAGGAACAGTTATCGCAAAGAAGGCATTAGAAAAAGGAATTACAACTGTTATCTTTGACAGAGGCGGATTCATATATGAAGGAAAAATCAAAGCATTAGCAGAGGCAGCTAGAGAAGCTGGTCTTAATTTCTAGTTGAGGAGGATAACACATGAAACGTACAATTATTGATGCTAGTCAGTTAGAATTAGAAGAAAAAGTAGTATCAATTAAGCGTGTAACTAAAGTTGTTAAAGGTGGACGAAATATGAGATTCGCTGCTTTAGTTGTTGTCGGTGACGGCAAAGGACACGTAGGTGCTGGTTTAGGCAAGGCTGCTGAAATTCCTGAGGCTATTCGTAAAGGAAAAGAAGACGCTATGAAGAAGCTTATTGAAGTGCCAACAGATGCAAACTTGAGTATTCCACATGATATTATAGGAAACTTTGGTAGTGCTTCAGTATTATTAAAGAAGGCTCCAGATGGTACAGGTATTATCGCTGGTGGTCCTGCTCGTAATGTATTAGAGCTTGCAGGTCTTAAGAATATCCGTACAAAGTCATTAGGCTCAAACAATAAACAGAATGTAGTTCTTGCTACAATCGAAGGTTTATCTGGTTTAAAGACTCCTGAAGAAGTAGCTAAGCTTCGCGGCAAGACTGTAGAAGAGATTTTGGGCTAATAGGAGGATCAAAAAATGGCAGATAAGTTAAAAATTACATTAGTTAAATCACCAATCGGTGCTGTTCCAAAGCAGGTTAAGACAGTTGAAGCTTTAGGCTTAAAGAAGCTTAACAAGACTGTAGAAATGCCTGATAATGCAGCAGTTAGAGGTATGATTCAACAGGTTAGACATTTAGTTAAAGTTGAAGAAATCTAAGGAATAGGAGGTGCATTTCATGAATTTGTCAAATTTACAGCCTGCAGAAGGTTCAAAACATAGTGATAACTTCAGAAGAGGTCGTGGCCACGGTTCTGGAAACGGAAAGACAGCCGGTAAAGGTCATAAGGGTCAGAAGGCTCGTTCAGGCGGCACAAGACCAGGCTTTGAAGGTGGTCAGATGCCATTATACAGAAGAATACCAAAGAGAGGTTTCACAAATAGAAATACTTTAGAAATAGTTGGTATCAATGTAAGTGCTCTTGAGGCTTTTGAAGCAGGTTCTGAGGTAACAGTTGAAACTTTAGTTGAAGCTGGAATCGTTAAGAATGTTAGAGATGGCGTTAAGATACTTGGAAACGGTAATCTTACTAAAAAGCTTACAGTAAAGGCAAATGCTTTCTCTGAAGGAGCAAAGGAAAAAATTGAAGCTGTAGGTGGAACTTGCGAGGTGATCTAATGTTTACAACAATTAAAAACGCTTTCAAAGTGAAAGAGATAAGACAGAAATTACTCTTTACGTTTTTAATGCTTATAGTAGTTAGATTAGGTAGTCAGATACCCACACCCGGAACAGATGCTAGTGTTGTTTCATCTTTAATGAAAAAAGTATCAGATACAACAAGTGGTACTTTAATCAGTGCGTTTACTGGAGGTTTGGAAAAAATGTCCATATTCGCACTGGGCATTTCGCCCTACATAACTTCATCAATTATTATGCAGTTACTTACAATAGCTATTCCAAAGCTTGAGGAATTGCAGAAGGATGGAGAAACTGGTAGAAAGAAAATTGCCGAAATTACAAGATATGTAACAGTAGCACTTGCACTTCTTACATCGATTGTTATGGCTATAGGCTTTGGCAATTCAAACGCATTTGGAAACAAGTCATCAATGACCTCTCTCCAGTATGTTTTTACAATAGCACTTGTTGTTATTACATGGACAGCAGGATCAGCATTCCTTATGTGGCTTGGTGAGAGAATCACTGAGAAGGGAGTTGGAAATGGTATTTCAATTATCTTAGTAATTAATATCATTGCAAGAGTGCCAAGTGATTTATATAACTTATATGAATCAAAAGTTAAAATTACATCAACAAATGGCAGATCTATCGGTGGTGCGCTTCTTGCTGCAGTTATTATTTTCTTAGTAATTGTTGCAATATTTGCATTAGTAGTTATATTACAAGGCGGACAGAGAAAAATAGCAGTTCAGTATTCAAAGAAGCTTCAGGGAAGAAAGATGGTTGGTGGCCAGTCATCATGTATTCCATTAAAGGTTAATACTGCTGGCGTTATTCCTATTATCTTTGCTTCATCAATAATGCAGCTTCCAATAGTTATTGCAAACTTCTTTGGCAAGCAGGCAGGAGATGGAACATTCTGGGGTAAGGTTTTAAGACTGTTAAACTCTGGCTCTTGGTTCAATTTAGATAACTTTAAATATACATTAGGTTTCCTTGTGTACGCAGCATTAGTTATATTATTCGCTTATTTCTATACATCAATTACATTCAATCCAATTGAAGTAGCTGATAATATGAAGAAACAGGGTGGTTTTGTACCTGGTATCAGACCTGGTAAGCCAACAGAGGAATATTTAACAAGAATATTGAATTATATAGTATTAATTGGTGCAGTAGGGTTACTTATAGTGGCTACTATTCCAATCGTATTCTCTGGTGTATTTAGCGCATCAGTTTCATTCGGTGGAACATCACTAATCATCGTTGTTGGTGTTATTTTAGAAACACTTAACAAGATTGAATCAATGATGGTAGTTCGTAATTATAAAGGTTTTTTGAACGATTAATTAGTGTCCCGCGGTAGGTGAAAGCTTGTCGCGGGTTATTGTGCAAATAACTAAATGTAGAAGGAGATTATTATATGAAAATTATAATGTTAGGAGCACCAGGTGCAGGAAAGGGTACACAGGCAAAAATGATTGCTGACAAGTATTCTATACCTCATATCTCTACAGGTGATATTTTCCGTGCGAATATTAAAAACGGAACAGAGCTTGGAAAGAAAGCTAAAGAATATATGGATAAAGGTCTTTTAGTTCCTGATGAATTAACTTGTGATTTAGTAGTTGATAGAATCAAACAGGAAGACTGCAAGAACGGGTATATTTTAGATGGTTTCCCAAGAACTATTCCACAGGCAGAATGTCTTGATGAAGCACTTACACAGATGGGTGAAAAGATAGATTATGCTGTAAATGTAGAAGTTCCAGACGAAAACATCGTAAAGAGAATGTCAGGCAGAAGAGCCTGCGTAAACTGTGGTGCAACATATCATATTGTTCATATTCCAACAAAAGTTGAAGGAATTTGTGACAGATGTGGCAAGGAATTAATCTTAAGAGATGATGACAAGCCGGAAACAGTAACAAAGCGTCTTAATGTATATCATGAACAGACACAGCCACTTATTGACTACTACACAAAGAAGGGTGTTTTAGTTGAGGTTGACGGAACAGTTGATATGAATGATGTATTTAACGCAATCATTGATATATTAGGTAAGTAAGATGCCAGTTACAATAAAATCACAACATGAAATAGAGTTAATGAGAGAGGCAGGAAAAATTCTTGCTAAAACTCATAATGAGCTTGCAAAAGCCATTAGACCAGGAATGACAACATTAGAAATTGATAAAATCGGAGAAGAAATCATTAGAAGTTATGGTTGTATTCCATCATTTCTTAATTATGAAGGCTATCCAGCATCAATATGTGTATCGATTAATGATGAAGTTGTTCATGGGATTCCAAGTAAGGACAGAATTCTTGTAGATGGTGATATTGTTTCTTTAGATGCAGGAGTAATATACAAAGGATACCATTCAGATGCTGCTAGAACAGTTGCAGTAGGGGAAATTAGCGAAGAAGCAAAGAAACTTATAGAAGTTACAAGGCAGAGCTTTTTTGAAGGAATTAAGTTTGCAAAAGAAGGTTATCATTTACATGATATTTCAAATGCAATCGGAGATTACTGCGAAAACCGTGGCTACGGAGTCGTAAGGGATTTAGTAGGTCATGGAATTGGAAGAAATCTCCACGAGGATCCAGAAATTCCAAACTTCCGTCAAAGAAGAAGAGGCATAAAGCTTCAAGCTGGAATGACACTTGCTGTGGAGCCAATGGTCAACATAGGAACCTGTGAGGTTTCCTGGTTAGATGATGATTGGACCGTAGTTACAGATGATGGTTCTTTATCCGCACATTATGAGAATACAATTCTTATTACAAAAGGTGAACCAGAAATCCTATCGTTACTATAAATATAGAAGAAATGAAAAAGACTAAACTGGAGGTTATTGAATGGCTAAGTCTGATGTTATTGAAATCGAAGGAACAGTTATTGAAAAATTACCTAATGCAATGTTTCAGGTAGAACTTGAAAATGGACATAAGGTATTAGCACATATCAGTGGTAAATTAAGAATGAACTTTATCAGAATTTTACCAGGTGACAAAGTAACTATTGAATTATCACCATATGATTTGTCTAAAGGTCGTATCGTATGGAGAGATAAATAATCCGACAAAAGTTAAAAAGAGACTTGCATTTGCAAAAGTTGTATGCTATACTCATAGTCGGACTTTTTTTGAAAGGAGGATTTACTGTGAAGGTTAGATCATCAGTTAAACCAATTTGCGAAAAATGCAAAATTATCAAAAGAAAGGGTAGCATCAGAGTAATCTGTGAAAATCCTAAGCACAAACAAAGACAGGGCTAATAATTATATTATTACAAGAGTTTTACACACTAAAACTCGGTTTTTGTGCGTCTAAGCATGCGGCTGCAGCAATGAAACACTAGGAAGCGTTTAACCTGTTACTCTCAAAGGTTAATGTGAAATATTGGAAAATTGCTTTTAATAGAATAGTCTATATGACTATAACCATTATTATGGTGGTGAATGCAGGACGACCTAAAACTTGTCCTGTAGTGAATTTATTCACAAAATGAAACAAAGATAAAGAAGTATATGTCGCGTACACATTTCAGACGGCAATTTATTGACGGGCTACGAAAGAGGTATATTTCTTAGGAAGATTATTGATGGAGGTGTAATACACACATGGCTCGTATTTCAGGTGTTGATTTACCAAGAGAAAAGCGTATTGAAATCGGATTAACTTATATCTATGGTATTGGAAGAGTTAGCGCTACAAAGATCCTTGAAGCTGCTGGTGTTAATCCAGATACTCGTGTTAGAGACTTAACAGATGATGAAGTTAAGAAGATAAGTGCAGTAATCGATGAAAATCATATTGTAGAAGGTGATTTAAAAAGAGAAATCGCTTTAAACATTAAGAGATTACAGGAAATTGGATGCTACAGAGGCATTCGTCATAGAAAAGGACTTCCAGTTCGTGGTCAGAAAACAAAGACTAATGCTAGAACTAGAAAAGGTCCTAAGAGAACAGTTGCAAACAAGAAAAAATAATAATCATTGATAGAACCCATAAGGGAGGTTAGTTTAAAATGGCTAAAGTTACAAAGAAAGTGACAAAAAAGCGTGTAAAGAAAAACGTTGAACGCGGACAGGCACATATCCAGGCTTCATTCAACAATACAATCGTTACACTTACAGATACAGAGGGTAACGCTTTATCATGGGCTAGTGCCGGTGGTCTAGGATTTAGAGGTTCAAAGAAATCTACTCCTTATGCAGCTCAGATGGCAGCTGAAACTGCTACAAAGGCAGCTTTAGTACACGGCTTAAAATCAGTAGATGTTATGGTAAAAGGTCCTGGCTCAGGACGAGAAGCAGCAATCCGTGCTCTTTCAGCAAGCGGTCTTGAAGTAACAAGTATTAAAGATGTTACTCCAGTTCCACATAACGGTTGCCGCCCACCAAAGCGTAGAAGAGTCTAATAGGAGGTGCAGATAGATGGCAGTAAATAGAGTTCCTGTACTTAAAAGATGCAGATCACTTGGCTTGGATCCAATTTATTTAGGAATTGACAAGAAGTCAAATAGAGAATTAAAGAGAGCTAACAAGAAGATTAGCGAATATGGTCTTCAGTTAAGAGAAAAGCAGAAGGCTAAATTTATTTATGGTGTATTAGAAAAACCTTTCAGAAATTACTTTAACAAGGCTGAAAGAATGCAGGGATTAACAGGTGAAAACCTTATGGTTATCCTTGAAACAAGACTTGACAATGTAATCTTCCGTTTAGGATATGCCAGAACAAGAAAAGAAGCTAGACAGATCGTTGATCATAAGCATGTTCTTGTAAATGGCAAATGTGTAAACATCCCATCATACCTTGTAAAAGCTGGCGATGTTATTGAAATTAGAGAAAAGAGCAAAGCTTCTCAGAGATACAAAGACATTCTTGAGGTAACAGAAGGTAGACTTGTTCCTGAATGGCTTGAAGCAGATCACGAAAACCTTAAAGGTTCTGTAAAGCAGATACCTAGCAGAGAAGTTATCGACGTACCAGTAAATGAAATGCTTATCGTCGAATTATACTCAAAATAATAAGTAGTCTGACGAATCCATAGAAGGAGGGGCTTTATGTTCGATTTCGAAAAACCAAATATTGAGATAGCAGAAATCTCAGATGATAAAAGATATGGTAAATTTGTTGTAGAACCTCTTGAAAGAGGATACGGCACAACACTTGGTAACTCACTTAGAAGAATTATGCTTTCTTCATTACCAGGTGCTGCCGTTAGTCAGGTAAGAATAGATGGTATTCTTCATGAGTTCAGCTCAATTCCTGGTGTCAAGGAAGATGTAACTGAAATTATCATGAACATCAAGAGCTTAGCTATTAAGAATAATAGTGAAACAGATGAACCTAAGATTGCATACATTGATGTTACAGGCGAAAGAGTTGTAACAGCAGCAGATATTCAGGTAGATGCAGATGTAGAAATCTTAAATCCTGACTTAGTTATTGCTACACTTAGTGGTGGAGCTGATAGCAAACTATATATGGAACTTACCATTACAAAAGGTAGAGGATATGTTAGCTCAGATAAAAACAAGAATGATGAATTACCAATAGGCGTTATCGCTGTTGATTCAATTTATACTCCTGTTGAAAGAGTTAATTTATCAATTCAGAATACTCGTGTTGGTCAAATCACAGATTTTGACAAGCTTACTTTAGAAGTATATACAAATGGAACATTAGCTCCAGATGAGGCTGTAAGCCTTGCTGCTAAGGTATTAAGCGAGCATTTAAATCTCTTCATCGATTTATCAGAAAGCGCTCAGAAAGTTGATGTTATGATAGAGAGAGAAGAAAACGAAACTCAAAGAGTTATGGATATGAACATTGATGAATTAGAATTATCTGTTCGTTCATATAACTGCTTAAAAAGAGCTGGTATCAATACTGTTTCAGAACTTACAAGCAAAACATCCGAGGATATGATGAAGGTTAGAAACTTAGGCCGTAAGTCATTAGAAGAAGTTTTAGCAAAGCTTAAAGAGTTAGGATTACAGTTAAGCTCAGGTGATGAATAATCACAGTAACGAAAATATTTATGGAATTAAAGCATTTAATCAGTAAAACCGTAAGCGTATGGTTAAGTGTTCCACAAATGGAGGTAAAATCAAATGGCTGGATATAGAAAGCTTAGTAGAACAACAGCACAGAGAAAAGCATTAATCAGAGCACAGGTAACAAGCTTACTTGAAAATGGTAAGATTATTACAACAGAGGCTAAGGCAAAGGAAATCCGTAAGGTAGCTGAAGGCTTAATCGCATTAGCAATCAAGGAAAAGGATAACTTTGAAGAAGTTACTGTTCAGGCTAAGGTTGCTGTTAAAGATAAAGATGGCAAGAGAGTTAAAGAAGAAGTTGATGGCAAGAAGGTTACAAAGTTCGATACAGTTGAAAAGAAAATCAACAAGGATTTACCTTCAAGACTTCATGCTAGAAGACAGATGAAGCAGGTTCTTTACACAGTTAAGGAAGTTCCAACTGCTCAGGCTGGAAAGAAGAAAAACACAAAGTCAGTTGATTTAACAGATAAGTTATTCAATGAATATGCTCCAAAGTATGCAGATCGTAAGGGTGGTTACACAAGAATCATCAAGATTGGCCAGAGAAAAGGCGATGCAGCTATGGAAGTTGTACTTGAATTAGTATAATTAAAACATATTCAAGCTTGCTTAATTGATTTGAATTAAATATTAAGATGACTGTCACACTTGAAAGTAAGTACATATTTCTAGTGTGGCAGTTTTTAGTTGTTTATAAAAAATATTTGAATTGTACAAAGAATAATGCTGTTAAATGGGGAAATATGTAGAATATAGAAAAACACAGCAGGAAGGTAAAATATATGAAAAAAGGCAAGAATATGCTTAAATTAGCCATAGCTGCAATGACTGTAATAGTTGGATTAGCTTTTAATGGGTCAGAGGTAAAAGCAGCTACAGCAACAAAAATTGATGCTAATGTGAGCTTCTCAAATGGAAGTAGTGACCAGAATGTTTTAGATGGCTCTTATGATACAAATGTTACCTTAAACGCAGGTGAAAGTGCAAAGGTTACTCTAAATGCACCGGCAAAGGGTGTTTACATTATATGGGGAAAGCCTGTTAATGAATGGACTTTGGAGGTGGCTGGCAAACAGGAAGGCAAAGGTAAAAATGGTTTCCTTCACGAATATATAGAGTTTGACCAGTTAGTAACTGAATTTACTATAATTGCAGACAAGGGTAATACACTAAGTGATATTTATTGCTATGGGGAAGGAGATTTGCCAGAGGATGTGCAAATATGGGAGCCAATGTGTGAAAAGGCTGACATTTTGTTATTATCTACCCACGCAGATGATGAAATACTGTTTTTTGGTGGTATTATTCCATATTATGCAGGTGAAAAAGATTATGATGTTCAGGTAGTATATTTTTCAGAATATTGGACAGGAGCTAATATTAGAGAGCATGAAAAATTAGATGGTCTTTGGCACGCTGGAGTGCGCCATTATCCATATACAGGTAATTTTTATGATGCCTATGCAGACGATTTAGACAAGGCTAAGGAAATGTTTGGAGAGGATAATGCAATTAGCTTTGTGGTGGAAATGCTTAGAAAATTTAAGCCACAGGTAGCTGTTGCACAGGATGAAAATGGAGAATATGGTCATGGTACACATAAGCTTACAGCTTATGCTATGGAAAAGGCTGTAGAGGTAAGCATGGATGCAGATTCATACCCAGAGTCAGCTACAAAGTATGGAGTATGGGATGTCCCAAAAACATACTTGCACCTTTATTCCAAAAACCAGATTACCTTAGATTGCAGAAAGCCTTTAGAGAGGTTTGGCGGTAAAACAACCCTAGAGGTTGCCAGTGAAAGCTATAAAAAGCATGTATCGCAGCAATGGTGCTGGTTTTATGTAGATGATGAGTACGAATACAGCTGTGCAAAATATGGTCTTTATAGAACAACTGTAGGCGTAGATACTACAAATGACATAATGGAGCATATTGTTGACTATAAAACTCAGGCTGAGGAGGAGAGAAGAAAAGCTGAAGAAGAAAGCATTAAGGAAAGCCAGTCTATAGCTGAGGCACAAAGTATAGAGGAAGCAAGTAGAAAAGAGCAGGAAAACAATGACTTAGCCGAGAAACAAAGAAATGACAAGACAAGGGTTATTACAATGGTTGTTATAGTAATTCTGATAGTTGCTGTTATAGTAATTATTACATATTTTGTATTACTTATTAGAACTGCCAAGAAAAGTCAGAGAGGAAAGAAGAAAAAGGTAAACAAAAATAAGTAATAATAGGTAATAGTAGGCAATAATAGGTAAAAATAAGTAATAATAAATAATAGAAGGTAATAAGGGTAAGTAACGGATAATTGTTAAAAAAGCTGTCACGATAAGTTTGCGTGACAGCTTTTTGTATTAATACTATTTTACATAGCTTTCGGTATCGGCACGATTTACCTTTACACTAGCTTTAATTGGTCCAATATAATCACCATTTTCGTCAAACTGTTCTTTACCTGTGTATACAAAGGTATCAAGTACAATATAGTCAACCTCTCCTATTCTAGGACCACAGGTTAATTTTACGGAGGTAATTACTGTATCATTATTCATATCAGCTTCTGTAAGGTGGCTGTACCATTGACCGGCGGCGTGATGAACATCATCATAAATCCAAGTTTCTACATATTGGGTGTAATCGTAAACTACATCTGTTGGAGAAAGAATATTTTTTTCAACTACATCACCATTTTTTAGGTAAATATGGATTTTATAGCCTATTTTGCATTCGCTGGAATTTGAGTAGGCTTCCCATTTAGGAAACCACATATCGGCAAACCTGCTGCCATATACCGAATCATCAGCAGTAGTAAAGGCTGCAAAGGTTCTAATATCCTGCCCTTCGACAAAAGGACCATAAAATTCTGAAAGTCTATCCCTTGTGCCTGTGCTGTCATGGAAAATATAAAAGTTTACAACATCTGGTCTGGTTCCGTCATTATTATAAACTGTAGCTGGCTCTGTAGTAGTAGTTTCAATAGGGGCTGTAGTAGCCAGATTATCAGTAGTAACGGCATTTATAGCTGTAGTGGTGTTTTTGGTGCTGCTGTTATTGCTTTCATTACAGCCACATAGGGATAAGGCTGCAATAGTAAGTGTTAAAGCTGATAAATATTTTAATTTCATTGTATAATTACCATCCTAATATTAATTTATTGTTTAGTGTTTTTAATACCAATATATAATAATATACTTTAATTAAAGTATCAAGAATAAGGAAGAAAATAGATTAAAACTATTGAATTATGGCATATTATAATATAAAATTGGTAATTGTTAACCACAAGACTAGAATTGATTTACATTAAATAGAAATAAATTATGAGCATTATAAAAGTAGAAAATTTAAAGCATAGATTTTTAGATAAAGACGAAGAGGGAAAGGTTATTAGCGATAAAATGGCACTTGATGATGTGTCACTTGAAGTAAAGCAAGGAGATTTTATTGCAATACTTGGGCATAATGGTTCGGGCAAGTCAACCTTTGCAAAGCATTTAAACGCTATTCTTATGCCTTATGAGGGCGAGGTATATGTGGCTGGTATGAATACTAAGGATAGTGAAAAGGTATGGGATATTCGCCAAAATGCAGGTATGGTATTCCAAAATCCAGACAATCAGATAATTGCTACTATTGTAGAGGAGGATGTGGGCTTTGGCCCAGAAAATCTAGGGGTGGAAACCGAAGAAATATGGAGAAGGGTCGATTACGCATTAGAAAGAGTAGGAATGGTTGAATACAGAAAACATTCTCCAAACAAATTATCAGGGGGACAAAAGCAAAGAGTTGCTATTGCAGGTGTACTGGCAATGAAACCAAAATGTATTATTTTAGATGAGCCTACAGCTATGCTTGATCCAAACGGAAGAAAAGAAGTAATAAACACAATAAAGGAATTAAATAAAAAGGAGAAGGTTACTATAATCCTTGTTACACATTATATGGACGAGGTAATAGATGCTGACTATGTGTATGTAATGGATAAGGGCAAGGTGGCATTAAAGGGAACTCCAGCAGAGGTTTTTTCTAATGTAGAAAAAATATATGAAATTGGCTTAGATGTGCCACAGCCTACAGAAATAGCATATTTGCTTGAAAAAAGCGGCAAAGAAATGCCAAGAGGCATACTTCGCAGTGAGGAATTAATTAATCAGATAATTAACAGAGGATATATAGAAAAACATAATAAAACCAAAAATATAGCAAGTAATAACGATGAAAATAGGAAAATTAATGACCTTAGAACTGATAACAACATTAGTGATAAGAATATCAGCGATAATATTTACGAGGAAGCTGACAAAGTTATTTTAGAGGCTGATAATATTTCATATGTATACAGTGAGGGGACTACCTATGAGAAAAAGGCTATTGATAGTGTCAGCTTTAAAATAAAGCAGGGAGAAATTATCGGAATTATTGGTCATACCGGCTCAGGAAAGTCTACTCTTATCTGCCACCTTAACGGTCTTAACCAGGCAAGCAGTGGAGAGGTGAGATATATGGGCAAAAACATATATGACAAAAATGAGAAGCTAAGCGACCTTAGAAAAAATGTTGGAATAGTTTTCCAGTATCCGGAATATCAGCTTTTTGAGTCTACAGTATTAGAGGATGTATGCTTTGGAGCAAAAAATAAGGGAATGAATAAGGAGCAGGCAATAGAAGCTGCAAAAAAGGTGCTTACTATGGTAGGCATAGGAGAAGAATTTTATAATCGTTCACCTTTTGAGCTGTCAGGAGGAGAAAAAAGGCGTGTGGCTATAGCAGGAGTTTTGGCAATGATGCCACAGGTGCTTATTTTAGATGAGCCTACAGCCGGATTAGACCCAAAGGGCAGAGATGAAATTCTTAATCTGTTAAAGTCACTTAATGAAAAGGAAGGACTTACAATAGTTATTGTTTCACATAGTATGGAGGATATGGGTAAATTTGCAAACAGGCTGTTAGTTATGAGCAAAGGAAAATTAATATTTGATGATACTCCAAGAAAGGTATTCAGACAATACAAAAAATTAGAAGAAATCGGATTGGCAGCACCAAAATCAGTTTATATATTTGATGAATTAAAGCAAAAAGGCTTAAGCTGTGACGGAGTTGCTATTACACCAAGAGAAGTAGTTGAAGGAATAATATGTTAAGAGATATTACAATAGGTCAATATTATGAAGAAAAATCAATAATTCACAGCCTTGACCCAAGAGTAAAGCTTTTTGGGTCATTGGTGTATATGATTGCACTTTTTTTAGCAAAGAATATTATTGGTTATGGGATTGCTGCTATATTTTTAATAGTAATAATTAAATTATCAAAGGTACCCTTTAAATTTATTTTCAAAGGGCTGAAAACCATAGTATTTTTTTTGCTGTTTAGTGCAATATTTTCTGTGATTTTTACAGAGGGTACTGTTTTAATAGATTTGAAAATATTTGCTATTACAATAGAAGGCTTACTAAAGGGAGCAATGCTTATGGCAAGGCTGGCCTTAATGATTATGGGAATGTCAATTCTTACATACACAACAACGCCTACAAATATTGCAGACGGTTTAGAAAAAGCCTTTTCGCCATTAAAGAAAATAAAAGTGCCGGTACACGATATTTCTATGATGGTGTCTATTGCATTTAGATTTATACCTATTTTGGTGGAAGAGACAGACAAAATAATGAAAGCACAAATGGCCAGAGGTGCAGATTTTGATACAGGTGGAATTATTAAAAAGGCTAAAGCCTTAGTGCCACTTATTATTCCACTTATTATTTCTTCTATAAAAAGAGCAATGGATCTGGCTATGGCAATGGAGGCAAGATGTTATAAGGGTGGAGATGGACGAACAAAAATGAAACCACTTATTTATAAAAAGTATGATAAAATAAGTTATATGGTATTAATATTATTGTTAGTATTAGTAATTGGTGGTAACTTTTTATGGAAGGTAATTGTATGAGCAAAAGAGTTTTTCTAAAAATTGCATATGACGGAACAAATTATTGTGGATGGCAAATTCAAATTAATGGTATTACTGTGGAAGAGATTATTAATAGAGAACTTACTAACCTATTAGGCGAAAAGATAGCTGTTATAGGTGCAAGTAGAACTGACTCAGGTGTTCACGCCCTTGCCAATGCAGCTGTTTTTGATACAGAAACAAAAATCCCGGCACAGAAAATATCTTTTGCCCTTAATCAAAGACTCCCAGAGGATATTAGAATTAGAGAATCCTATGAGGTGGCAGCAGATTTTCACCCTAGATATTGTAATAGTACAAAAACTTATGAATACAAAATTTACAATTATAAATTTCCTATGCCAACAGAAAGATTGTATTCCCACTTTGTGTATATGCCATTAGATATTGAGAAAATGAAAAAGGCAAGTGAGTATATTATTGGCGAGCATGATTTTAGAAGCTTTTGCTCAGCCAGAACACAGGTAGAAAATACAGTTAGAACGGTGTATTCGCTGGATATTAGTAAAAAAGATGAAATGATTTATATTAGAATTTCAGGCAATGGCTTTCTTTATAATATGGTAAGAATCATAGTAGGTACGCTAATGAAGGTTGGACTAGGTGTTTATCCACCAGAGCATATAAAGGAAATTATTGAGGCGGAAAACAGAGATGCAGCTGGACCAAAGGCACCAGCCTGTGGACTTACACTTATAGGAATAGAGTACGAGGACGAAAAAAGAGTATAAAGTAAATAAAAAGCTATTAGAAGATATAAATTATCTTTAATAGCTTTTTATTTATATTTGTTTAGTAAACTTATTCAAACTTTACCAGCATAATTTATATACCTGTAGCATATTTACATCAGCACAACATATGTATACGAATGTAGTGTATCCTAAAGTAAATCCGCTATATCAAGAAGCAGACGCTCGGTCTGATCCCAGCCAAGACAAGGGTCTGTAATAGATTTTCCGTATACACCGTCACCAACCTTCTGGCTGCCTTCCTCGATGTAACTTTCTATCATTAAACCTTTTACAAAATTGTTAATATCTTCAGAATGGCGTTTGCTGTGAAGAACTTCCTTAGCAATTCTAATCTGCTCCATATACTGCTTACCAGAATTTGAATGGTTTGCATCAACAATAACAGCAGGATTTTTAAGATTTTTCTCACTATACATATTGTATAAGCGGATAAGGTCCTCATAGTGATAGTTAGGAATACACTGACCATGCTTATTAACTGCACCACGAAGAATAGTATGTGTAAGAGGGTTACTGCTGGTTTTTACTTCATAGCCACGATAAATAAAGGTGTGCTTGCCTTGTGCTGCTATAACTGAATTTAACATAACAGATAAGTCACCGCTTGTAGGGTTTTTCATACCGGCAGGAATGTCCATTCCACTAACAGTTAAACGATGCTGCTGATCCTCAACAGAACGGGCACCGACTGCAACATATGAAAGAATATCAGAAAAATATTGATAATTTTCAGGGTAAAGCATTTCGTCAGCAGCAGTAAGATGAGTTTCCTCCATTGCTCTTATGTGCATTTTTCTAATTGTAGTAAGACCAGCTAATAAATCTGGCTTCTTTTCAGGGTCTGGCTGATGAAGCATACCCTTGTAGCCTTCGCCAGTTGTACGAGGCTTATTTGTATAAATTCTTGGAATAACGATAATCTTGTCAGCAATTTTCTCCTGAACCTTTGCAAGTCTGGATACATAATCACAAACAGCGTCCTCATTATCCGCAGAGCAAGGTCCGATAATCATTAAAAACTTGTCAGACTCACCTGTAAATACCTTTTTTATCTGTTCATCTCTCTCAGCCTTTAACTTTACAAGATGCTCAGGTAAAGGGAATTGTTCTTTTATTTCAGCTGGAGTTGGTAGCTTTCGTAAAAATTCAAAACTCATAGTTGTCCTCCTAAAATATATAATTTAATTTAAAATACTTTTTTGTATTCTGACATAAAACATTACCAATTATATAATAAATTTCAAATGTTATCAATACATAAAGTCAATAGTATTAACGGATTATTATCTGTCAGACATGTAAATAATAGTATTAATGAATTAATGACTACTAGAAAGATAGATATAGTACTAATGGATTATTGACTATCAGGTAGATAAATAATAAAATGTAAGTACATTGGTAGCGTTAATTTAATAGGAAGTGTGAAGCCTATTTTCTTGTATTCTTTTTTGTATATTGATAATTCCAACACAGATATATTTGTATTTAATTTAAGCGTTATGATATGTGAAAATGTGAGATTATACAATTTGTGTCAGAGTTGTATTAATTAAATATCAGCGTTTTTGGGGTCTGCTTATGGAATTATTAATAGTTGCAAATTTCCTATACAATTCCTATACAAGGCTTCACACCTGCCTGATTAATAATTTAGGTAAAGGAGAAGAATTATATGGTAAATGAAAAAATCAGAGTAGTGCAGTATGGTTGTGGAAAAATGTCAAAATATACCTTGCGTTATTTGTACGAAAGCGGTGCAGAAATCGTTGGTGCTATTGATGTGAATCCAGAAGTAGTCGGTATGGATGTTGGCGATTATGCAGGACTGGGGGTAAAGACGGGAGTTATTATTTCAAGTGATGCAGATGCAGTTTTAGATAATTGTGACCCGGATATTGCAGTAGTTACATTATTCAGCTTTGTAAGCGATTGTTTTAAAATGTTTGAGGATTGTGTAAAGCGTGGAATAAATGTTATTACAACCTGTGAGGAGGCTATCTATCCATGGACAACAAATTCTGCACAGACCAATTATCTGGACAGTTTAGCGAAGGAAAATGGCTGTACTATTGTAGGAAGTGGTATGCAGGATATTTTCTGGGTAAATATGGTAGCACAGGTGGCAGCAGGCTGCCATAAGATTACAAAGATTGAAGGTGCTGTAAGTTACAATGTTGAAGATTATGGTTTAGCATTGGCAAAGGCACATGGAGCTGGTTTTACGCCGGAGCAGTTTGAGGCTGAGGTAGCACATCCAGAGGAGGTTATTCCATCATATGTATGGAATTCAAATGAGTCTTTGGCAAATCGTATGGGACTTACAATAAAATCTATATCACAAAAATGCGTTCCATATTTCTATGATAAGGACCTTTATTCAGCAACACTGGGAGAAACAATTCCAAAGGGAAATTGTATTGGTATGAGTGCAGTAGTTACCACAGAAACATATCAGGGTATTACTCTTGAAACTCAGTGTATCGGAAAGGTATATGGCCCAGACGACGGAGATATGTGTGATTGGAAGATTACTGGCGAGCCAGATACAGAATTTCATGTTGTAAAACCGGCAACTGTAGAGCATACTTGCGCAACTATTGTTAATCGTATTCCTACAGTGCTTAGTGCACCTACTGGATATATTACAGTGGACAAACTGGATGATATTGAATATTTAACATATCCAATGCACTTTTATGCAGATTAAAATAATTGTTTTTAGATAATGTCAGATATTCCTGCAAGGAAGCTTATAGACTAAATATAAAATTCCTTGTAGTTTGTCTGACATAATCAATATTAGGTTAATAAAAATAAGCTGTAATGGCAGGTTGTGCTATAAACATATGCACCACAAGCATTACAGCTTATTTTTTATAGAATACTTTTTAAATTTTAAAACTAGCTATTTTTGATTATCTGTTTCCTGCTTTTTAGATTTTTTACTACGAAATCTAAAGGAGAAAATCAGAATCAAAAAGGCAAAGGCAATAACTGACCATGGTATAAGGTATTTAAGACCCTTTGGCTTAAATAAATCATAATATCCCTTTAAATAAATAACTACAACAATAATAGGGATAATATAAGTCATATACAATCTTATTTTCTTAGGGAATTTCATACCCTTGCCTTCGTTGGCTTCTGCAATAAAATTATCCCAGCCCCAGCCATTTTTAGTTGTGCAGAACATTACATAAACAAGTGAGCCTAGAGGAAGTATATTGCTTGATACAAGGAAATCCTCTAAATCCATTATGTTTGTGCCAGAACCAAGTGGTGTAAAGCCAGATAAAACATTAAAACCAAGAATACAAGGCATTGAAAGAAGTATAACTGCAATAATATTAATAAGCACAGCCTTCTTTCTTGAACAGCCCCATAAATCTATAGCAAAAGAAATAATATTCTCAAATACAGCAATTACAGTTGATAATGCCGCAAAGGATAAAAAGAGGAAGAACAGTGTCCCCCATATGCGGCCGCCAGACATTTGGTTGAATATGTTTGGCAGGGTAATAAATATTAAAGATGGACCTGAGTCTGGGTTGATACCGAAGGAGAAGCATGCAGGTATAATAATAAGTCCAGCCATAATTGCCACAAAGGTATCTAATATGCTAATGCTGATTGCCTCACCTGAAAGTGAACGGCTTTTATCTATGTAACTGCCAAAAATAGCCATTGAACCCATTCCAATACTTAGTGTAAAAAATGCTTGGGACATAGCAGCAAATATAACATTTCCGATACCCTTTGCCTTAATTGCTTTAAAATCAGGAACTAAATAAAATTTAACACCTTCACCTGCACCTGGAAGTGTAACCGAGTGAATAGCCAGTATTACAATAAGGGCAAGCAGACAAAGCATCATAATCTTTGTTATTTTTTCCACACCCTTCTGGACGCCTAATGAACAAATACCAAAGGATAAAACAACAACAATAATCATACAAACAGTAAGAATACCAGGAGAAGCTAACAAATTGTCGAACTTTCCTGTAATCTGTTCTGTGGTCAACGGTGAATCTGTAAATTCACCCATAAGGGATTTGGCAAAATAATATAACATCCAGCCAGCAACCATTGTATAGAACATCATTAACACATAGTTGCCAATCATACCCAGAATACCAAATTTATGCCATCGGCTACCTTCTTTTTCAAGCTTTTTAAAGGAAGTTGCACAGCTTGCCTGACTACCTCTTCCTACAGAAAACTCACAAACCATAATTGGATAACCAATTATCAGCAGGAATAAAAGGTAAATAAGAATAAAAGCAGCACCACCATACTGACCACACATATATGGGAATTTCCACACATTACCTAATCCTACTGCACACCCCGCTGAAACTAAAATAAACCCTAGTCTTGAACTGAATTTTTCTCTTTCCACACCAATCTCCATTCCTTCACATTAATTTTGCTTAGAATAGCATTATGATACAGGCTATGTCCTTAAGGACTGCATTATACCATAAAGCTAAAATACAAAGGCTCACAGATTTCTTAGTGAAAATCCGTGAGTCATACATCATAATTTTCCCATTGCTCTATTATAAACAATATTAATGATAAAATCAATCAAAAAAGCATTATGCTATATGCAAATAATAGAAAAACAGTTCCAAGCATATATCAATAAATAAAAAACATTACCAGGCACATACAAACAATAAAAAACACAAGAAAAAATATTAAAAATAAGTTATTAAAAATTGTGAGACCAAAAGGTTAATAATTATGGAATATATTGTCAGATAATGTTATAATAAATTATCTTTTATATGAATACATATATTGAAAGATGGTACATTAGTTTGTGGAGGTGGTCATAAACAAAAAATGCAAAGACTATATGAGATGTTGGAGATAAAGGTATTATAAAAGGTTGATTTTGAATAAAATGACAAGGAGAAAAAGATGAGTATTTTAGCAAGTGATTTAATCACATATGTTCCATATATTATAATTGGAATAGTAGTATTTTTTATTTTATGTTTGATGATAGCAGGCTATGTTAAGGCGTCACCAGACAGAGCATACATAATTTCAGGATTAAGAAAGTCACCAAAGGTATTGATAGGTAGAGCAGGTATTAAAATCCCTTTCTTGGAAAAGAAAGACGAATTAAATTTACAGTTAATTCCTATTGATGTAAAAACAAGCAATTCAGTTCCTACAGCGGATTACATTAACATTAATGTTGATGCAGCAGTTAATATTAAGGTAAGTGCAGATAAAGCAAGACTTCAGCTTGCAGCACAAAACTTTCTTAACAAAACCACCGATTATATTGCAGCAGTAGCCCGAGAAGTCCTAGAAGGTAATATGCGTGAAATCGTAGGTAAAATGAACCTTGAAGAAATGGTATCAGACAGACAAAAGTTCGCAGAACTGGTTAAGGAAAATGCAGAACCAGACCTTGCAGCCATGGGACTGGATATTGTAAGCTTTAATGTCCAAAATTTCGTAGATGAAAATGGTGTTATTGAAAATCTTGGTGTTGACAATATTGTTAAAATCCAGAAAAATGCGGCTATTTCAAGAGCTGAAAGTGAGAAGGAAATAGCAAAAGCAAAGGCAATGGCTCGTAAAGAGGCAAATGATGCAGAGGTAAGTTCAGACCTTGAGATTGCAAACGCACAGGCAGAGGCGCAAAAGAGAAAGGCCATTGTTCAGGCAAATGCAAATCGTGAATCACAGGAAGCACAGATAGAAGCAGATACACTTATTGCGCAAAAGGAAAATGAGCTTGCAATTAAAAAGGCTGAATTACAAAAGGATGCAGATACTAAGCAGGCTAGTGCTGATGCAGCTTATAGTATTCAGCAGGAAACAGAGCGTAAAAAGGTTGAAATTGCAACAGCAGATGCAAATTTAGCCCGTCAGGAAAAGGCTATTGCCTTAAAGGAAAAGGAAGTTGAGCTTACAGAAAGAACACTTGAGGCTACTGTAAAGAAGCAGGCTGAGGCTGAAAAATATGCAAAACAGCAGGAGGCAGATGCTAAGCTTTACGAAACTCAAAGACAGTCAGAAGCACAGCTTTTTGAAAGACAAAAAAATGCTGAGGCTGACAAGTTTGAGCAGGAAAAGAAGGCAGAAGCAGAAAAGGCAACAGCCGATGCTAACAGATATACAATGGAGCAGGAAGCAGAAGGTATTCGCAGCAAAGGTCAGGCTGAGGCTGATGCAATAAGAGCAAAGGCATTGGCAGAGGCAGAGGGTATTGAAAAGAAGGCAGAAGCTATGAAGCAAATGGGTGAGGCTGCTGTCCTTGAAATGTACTTTAAGGCAATGCCGGAAATTGCTAAAAATATTGCAGAGCCACTTGCTAAGGTTGACAAGATTACAATGTATGGCGACGGAAATTCTTCTAAGCTTATGAAAGATATAATGAATACACTTAATCAGGTTACAGACGGCATGAAGGAATCAACAGGTATTGATTTAGGCTCTGTACTTGCAGGCTTTGCCGGGGCAAAAATAGCAGAGAAAAAGGACTATAAAGAACAGTAATATGTTTAGGATATAATGTGTTATAAGATTGATAAAAGATAGAAGGTTTAGAATAAATATCTAAAAATAGCAAATAAAAATGTCAGGTAAGTTTGTGTTTGATTATTAAAAATGTAATGTAAACACAAAATATCTGGCATTATTTATTTGTAAGTAATATGAAATATTGTAATTAGTATATAAATAAATTATAATATAGGTAGATATTTGACATGTACAGAGGATAAATATAGGAAGAGTTTATTTGATAAGATATATAATTGACCTATAAGCAAAGCAATCAAAAACAGTTGAAAGTGAGAAGTTGATTATGAGAAAATGTGAATTTAAAATTATGTGTATAGTAGTAATGCTTTACACAGTCATTTTTAGTGGCTGTATAAGTGAAAAAGCAAATGTAAGCACTAACTTATTTGATGTGCGAAACAATGGTGAGTATATACAGTGGAAAAATGGTAGTGGTGATAGTTGGCATGATTTGGTTAAGATTGATGATTTAGTTGGGGTAAATGGAGTGGATGGTAAGAATGGAAAAGATGGAGTAGATGGAAGAAATGGTATAGATGGGAAAGATGGAGTAGATGGCAAGAATGGTATAGATGGGAAAGACGGAGTAGATGGCAAGAATGGTATAGATGGGAAAGATGGAGTAGATGGTAAGAATGGAATAAATGGCAAGGATGGAATAAATGGAAAGGATGGAATAAATGGAAAGGACGGAGTAGATGGTAAGGACGGAGTAGATGGTAAGAATATAGAAGTAAAAAAAACAGATTCATACATACAGTGGCGTTATAATGGCGAACAGTGGCAAAATTTGATTGCTGTTTCTGATATTACTGGTCCGTCTGGAGTCGATGGAAAGGATGGTGATAACGGCAAAACACCAGAATTTCGAGTAAATGAAAATATATTGCAGTGGCGTTACAGTGGTAATGAAATATGGTTTAATCTTTATGATATGTCATTACTTAAGGGAGTTAATGGCGTAGATGGAGAAAAGGGAGATAAAGGTGAAAAAGGTGACAAGGGTGACAAAGGAGATAAAGGTGATACAGGTGTCGCAGGTCAAGACGGAAAAGATGGTATGTGTGCAGGCTATTTTGCAGCAAGAGGAGAAACTGGTAGTACATGGGGAGAAGCATTTTCATTTGATGAAAAAATAAATAAGGGAAATCTGATTGTATATGATGGTTCGGAAAAAACAATTACTCTAAAAAAAGGACATTCATATAGTATGTTCTTTAGTGGAAGTGTTGCTATTGAAGCAAAGAAGGAAAATATTATAGGTGGTGTAGCACTTGTAGATGGATATGATTCAAGTGCTTGTATGATGACAACACGAACAAGCTTATATTTTTCGGCAACTGGACAAGAAAACAGATTGATAGTTGCATATAATACAGTATATACAGCATCTGATGATATAAAATTGCAATTTTCTTATAATAATTTATTGTACCAAGATACTATATTAAATGGTGGTAAGTATTCCATAACTATTATTGCATTAGACTGATTTTTATGGAATTGAGAATGTGTGAAAGAGAATGAGAAAAAGGACTAGATAATATATTGACATAAAATATATTATATAATAGTATTTGACATATCGCTCGGAGGGCGAGTTGTTCGAGAAAACAACAGCCAGATAAGGCGCAGACTGAGATGTCTGTTCCTTGTCTGGCTTTTTTTGTGATAGAAAAATATTCAATAGCATAAAGGAGAAATATAAAATGGATTTTTTAACTGGAAAAATTAAAACAATTTATATGAAGTACCTGCTGGCTGCATTTGGTAGTGCAATGATTACATCTATATATTCTATTGTGGATATGGTTTGCTATGTCTATTACTGAATTATTAGTTATGGTATATGCTGGGATTTATATGAACAAATATACAAAAAAGCTGCCGCAGTAAATGAAATAGAGTACGGTTAGGCAATTAGAAATAATTTACAGACAAAAATAAAGAAAAAGATGTTATAATAGCGTTGTAATATAAATGGGGACTAAAGAAAAAAGGAGAATATACAATGGAAAATAATAAGAAAAATATTGCACAAATAGTGGCAGCTACGATTTCAATTATGGTGGTTATTGGAGTAATTGTATTGATGGTTACTCAGGTAGGAAAAAATAGTAACTCTACAGATAAGAAAGCAGAGAATAATATAGCCAGCACAACTAAAAAGAGTGCTGATAATGAAATGGGTGAGGCTGACATAGAAGCTGTAAGCAAAAATACAACTGCTGCAACAAAAGCAGCTGCAGAAAAATCAACAGAGAAATTAACTACAAAGCAGACTACTCAATTACAGACAACAAGACAGGCTGACGCAAATCCCTCAAGTAAAAATAATACTAATTCAAATAACAGTAATAATAATTCCAATAAAGCTACAACCTGTAATGTGAACGGGAATACAAATTCCGATGGAAATAGTAACGGAAATTCACAAGGCACAGGTCAGACTACTACAACTGAGGATAGCTATGTTGATGAGGTTATAAGAATAGTCAATGAAGAAAGAGCTAAGCAGGGCTTACAGCCATTAAAGAAAAATAATGACTTATGTAAGGTGGCGGGAATTAGAGCGACAGAAACTACAAGCCTATTTTCACATACAAGACCAAATGGTGAGTCCTGTTTTACTATTCTTAAGGAATATAATATTTCTTATATGACAGTAGGTGAAAATATTGCTGCTGGCCAGCAGACACCAGCAGAGGTAATGAACGCCTGGATGAATTCTCAGGGACATAGAGAAAATATAATGAATTCTTCCTTTGGACAAATAGGAGTTGGAGTTGTAAAAGGTGGAAGCTACGGAATATACTGGGTACAGATGTTTACTAATTAGTTAGAAAAATTAAGGGTAATAGCAGGAAAAAAAGGCTGCCCTATTAATGAAATAAAATATCTTTTCATTAATGGGACAGCCTTTTATATAGTTGTATAGTGTGGTGGAAATAAGGCTTATTGCATATTCCACTCATCGAAATCATTACCACCAATGCTGTTGTCAAAGTCTTTATAGCGTTTTGTACTACTTGAAGGATAGTCATCATATGTATTTTGAGAGCTATAGTTATTATTAGCATTGCTGCTATCATATGAATTAGCAGTGTTGTAATAATTATTGGTGCTATATGAATTAGCAGTGCCGTAGGACTCGACAGTGCCATATGTATTAGCAGTGCCGTAGGACTCGACAGTGCCATATGAACTGCCAGTATTGTGAGAACTGCTAGTGTCATAAGAGCTGCCAGTGTTAAAAGGTTTATCTCCAGAGTAAGGACTGTTTGCGTTGCGTGAATTATTAGCATCAAACGAGTTGTCAACACCATAAACATCACTAGAGCGGCCAGCGTTATTATAGGAGGTATTAGCACTATAAGAGTTATCCTTACTATAGGAACTATCAGCATTATATGTATTGTTGGTGCTGTAGGAGCTGTTAGTATTATAAGTATTATTGTTATAAGAGCTGTCAGCGTTATAAGTATTGTCCTTGTTATAAGGGGTGCCAGCATTAAAAGAATTATTGCCATTGTAAGGGCGATTAATTGTGTTGTTTATAATTCTGTTGTCAGAATAATCTCTTCCATTATCTGTAGGCTGGTTAAAATAGTTATCCTGATAGCTGTAGCTTGCATTACGAGGAGCTCTTTCGTATGGAAGATAAGAGGTCTGATAACCACTATTAATTGTAGGTCTAAAGCCATTAGGGAACTGTGTATCTGCGTAAATATCTGTCTGATACTGTTTAATAAGGCTGCATACTTCTAAGTAATCTGGTAAATCAATAAGCCTAAAGGCATGTCCGTGGTGACATTCAGAAATAACATCACCTACACCTAGAAACTGGTCCAAAACACCTCTGTTCACATTTACATGGGAAAGGTCTGTAAATGGCTTAAAATCATATCGTTTTGTAAAAAAACCACTAGTCATATAGATACCTCTGTCGGTAACTACATATTCAGTATTTCTGTATTTTCTGATTGAGGATATTATACCGCCCAGATACATCCATACAGGCATCATATGTAAAAATATAAACATTAATACAAAGTATCGCCCTGGTGAGGTTGAAGTTGTGGCTTCTAAGGTAGCAGACATAAAAACCATATCAAAGAGAAACCAGATAATTGAAAGCCCGAGTGCAGGATTAAATATACATTCAAGTACAAAACAAGACTTTTTAGGCTTACCATTCCATACAACATTTTCTTTACCTATCATTCTTTTTAAATCATCACTGATTTCATAGGTTTTATTCATATAAAATCTCCTTTATTTATATTCTTGACATAGAAGAAATGTTAATCTGCTATTAATAAGCAAACATTAAAAAATCTTATAAGTCAGCCAATAACAATTTACCATATTGTAGCCTATTTTAAGTGATTTAGCAATATAATTAAAATCAATAAATCAACCATTCAATACAAATATGTACCACTTACAGGTGGATTTTGACCATATAGGGGAAATGGGTTTACAAACCGTTTAAATTTGATAAAATCCCTTTATAAAGCGAAAGGAAATAATGAGTTTGAAAGTACGCATAGAAGTAGATGAAAATTTAACAGAAGATGAAGTCATTATAAGATGTCGCGATATTAACAAAGAAGTTGTAAACATAAAGCAAAGCATTACTGATGTTATTAATGAAAAAAAGACTCTTGTATGTACAAGAGAAAAGACAGAATATTTTATTGCTATTGACGCTATTTTATTTGTAGAAACTGATGGTGATAAGATTATGGTACATACCATAGATAATATATATTATGTAAAAATGAAGCTTTATGAAATGGAACAGCTACTTCCCGGATTTTTTTGCAGATGTTCAAAGTCAGCAATAGTTAATTTGAATATGATATATTCAATAGAAAGAAATATTTCATCAACAAGTATTATCAGCTTTAAAAATTCAGACAAGAAGGTATATGTTTCAAGAAGGTACTATGGATTGCTGAAAGAACGAAAAAAGTCATATTAGAAAGGAAAAAGGTATTATGAAGAAAATATCATTTGGAAAAGTATTTTGGGGAATATTATTAATTTTAGGAGCAATTTTAATGCTGGCCGACCAACTAGGCTGGATAAAGACAGACGGCTTTACGCCATTTAACATTATTGTAGGAATAATATTATTAGGCTGCTTTATTAATAGTATAATAAAGCGTTCGTTTACAGGTATGCTGTTTTCAATAGCATTTTTGTGTATATTGTTTTCAGATTTCCTCCATTTGGGAAAAATCACACCATGGCCTGTGCTTCTGGCAGCAGCACTTGGCAGCATAGGCTTAAATCTTATATTTCCCAAAAAAAAGGTTTCCTTTGCAAATAATACAATGAATACAAGTTATGTAAATGTAGAAGCAGATGGACAGAAAGTTTATGAGGATACAGAAAATCAAACTGTTTACGAGAACGGCAGCATAAAGGCTGAGTATCATGAAGGAGAGGTAGTAAATATTGCTACATCCTTTAGTGGAAGTGCCAGATACATTGATTCCCCAAATTTAAAGGTTGTTAATATAAAATGTAATTTTGGTGGTATGGAGGTTTATTTTGATAAGGCACAGGTACCATCAGGCACAGTGGTAGTTAATATAAATGCCAGCTTTTCGGGTATAGAATTATATATCCCACAGAATTGGAATGTGCAGAGTAATATTAGTACATCGGCAGCAGGTGTGGATATTGCAAAGGGTAAGGGAGGAGATGGACCAACAATTATTATACAAGGTTCAATTACTTGTGCAGGGTTAGATATTAAATAGGAAAATGAAAGCAAATCGGATTAGATTAGTCAAAATAAGATGAGAGGGTATAAATAAATTGGGTAAAGGGCTGAAATATATAAGAAACAAGTTGATCCTACACTACCAATATATAAGAAACAAGTTGACATATTGAACCTATTAGGATATAATGTTTAATCGTGGCAGCTTGTAAGCAGACTGATTATCTGCAAAGAGCTATCATAAATCCAAGATTTGCGTAATGCAAATGACTAGAGGAGCTAAAGACTAGCTCGGGTTTTTAATTTTCACATCAAAACCCAGATTGAATTTTAAAAGCCAAGAATATTATTAATCAAACAGGAGGAAAAATCCATGAAGACTTTTATGGCAAGTCCAGAAAAAATCGAAAGAAAATGGTATGTAGTTGATGCTGATGGATGTACATTAGGACGCTTATCATCAGAAGTAGCTAAGGTTTTAAGAGGTAAGAACAAACCTACTTATACACCACATGTTGATACAGGTGATTATGTTATCGTAATCAATGCTGAAAAGATTAAAGTAACAGGTAAGAAATTAGATCAGAAGATGTATTATCATCATTCAGATTATGTTGGCGGCTTAAAGGAAACAACTCTTAAAGAAATGCTCGCTAAACATCCTGAAAGAGTAATTGAATTCGCAGTTAAAGGAATGCTTCCAAAGGGACCTTTAGGAAGACAGATGTACACAAAGCTTCATGTTTACGCTGGTGCTGAACATCCACACGCAGCTCAGAAGCCTGAGACATTAACATTTTAATTAGGACTGGAAGGAGGAAATTACAATGGCTAAAACAGCAGGAAAGTTCTACGGAACAGGTAGAAGAAAAAAGAGTATTGCAAGAGTATATTTAGTACCTGGTACAGGTAATATTACTATAAACAAAAGAAGTATTGATGAATACTTTGGTCTTGAAACATTAAAGGTTATCGTTCGTCAGCCACTTACAGCTACAGAAACAGCTGATAAGTTTGATGTACTTGTAAATGTTCACGGTGGTGGATACACAGGTCAGGCTGGTGCTATCAGACACGGTATCTCAAGAGCTTTATTACAGGCAGACGGAGATTACAGACCAACATTAAAGAAGGCTGGTTTCTTAACAAGAGATCCAAGAATGAAGGAAAGAAAGAAATACGGTCTCAAAGCTGCGAGAAGAGCTCCACAGTTCTCAAAGAGATAATATTAAGAAAATTGATTTTAAGAAAACCCCGAAAATTCGGGGCTTTTTTAATGCCTAAATTTAAAAAAATATATAATTTTGAGCGTATAGACACACTAGAGATACATTAAAGACACATTAGAGATACACAAAAAAGCAAATTCTTTATGCTTTTTATTTTACATACATATAAATTTGTTTAATATTTATATTGCCGTCAGAGTAATGTTTTTGTAATATATCATGTCCTGATATAAAATGCGTATTTGCATCTTGGACAAGTGGCTTCCATCTGTCCTTTGCCACATGGAAATCTTAATTTTTGTTTGCATGCTGGACATATTTCTATAACAGTGTTTTGGGCGTTATTATTTGAATTAGCGTAGTTTGCACTTGTATTGTTATATCCATTATTTACACTTTGATAGCCATTCATATTATTTGAAAAGTTACCTGTATTTTGATTGTTATGATTAAAAAACTGTTTATTATTATTTTGAAAATTAGTATTTGGTTGCTGTCTATTTGATAGATTTTGTACTTTTGTTTCTCGCTTTTGCTTTTTATATCGCTTAAGGTCTTCGGCAGGTATTGCGTCAACTCCAAGCTCATCTAAAGCTTGCAATGTAAGACCACTGCTATTTAGTCCAAAAAGACTACTAATTACCAAAATAACGCCGGATATAATATATGGTTTACCCCCATCATCCCATATTGTCTCAAAACCAATGATTCTTCCAGATGCATCACTCTTTGGAACATTATAGCCCTTTGGTTCCGTTTTAACCCCCATAATGACAAGAAATATGCCAAATATAATCAATACGACAAACGACCCTATACTAAGCTTTACTCCTGATCTTGAAACAATACGATTCTTTTTGTTCATAACATTTCCTTTCGTAAAATATGTGATTAATTGTAAATATAAATTCATCTAATTAAATTATATAAAATAAACGAGTGTTATTCAATAAATTATCGTAATAATTTTTAAAATATATTAATAAGCTTTCCACTTGATAAATTTATCAACACTGAATATTATGCTGCGGCGGAGCTACTTGTCCAGTGTGGCGAGAGCAAACATTCCAGACAAATAGAAACAACTTATTGCTAACTATTGTGCCATATTTTGATTTATAGCATAGAACTCTCACATGGAGAAATCCTTGTAAGGACTAATACTTTAAATGTTGATTTTATATGCATCATAAACAATAGATCCATAATAACATCTGCCAATGGATTATCATCGCCAACCAGACATTCGTATCATCCCTCCTCTCTGAACTGGGAGCAAAATATGGTAGATGATTTTTTCCTGGGGTGTTTTTTTATATGAAATATGGTAAAATATTCTTATGAAAGAGTACAAAGGCAAAATTTTAGTTTATTTATGAGAAAAATGAAGTAGAAAGTGAGGCGTTAGAATGATTCCATTAAAAATAGAAACTTTATTAGAAGGGCGTATTGTTGAGCATGATCGTGTTGAGTATAAAACTGGTTGGAATCCTAATGCGATTATTCATTCAATTTGTGCCTTTGCAAACGATTACGATAATACGAATGGTGATATATTGTAATGGGCGTGAAAGAAGAGAATGGGATGCCTGTGTTTCCATTGGAAGGAATTTCAAAGGAAAAGCTTGATACAATACAGCAGGAGATATTTCAGTATTGCAATATGATAGTTCCAAGATATATTCCAAGGATGGAGATAATTGATTATAAAAATTCTGGAACTTTTATAATATATCTTTGGTGTCCTGCTGGAGATAGTGGACCTTACCAGGCACCACATACGGTTTATGGGATTAAGGGTGAGAAGGTTGATAAAACTATGAAATATTGGATTCGTCCAGCTTCATTGACAACAGAGGCAAGGCAAGATGAAATTTCTGAGCTTTTTGATAAATTTAACTCTGTACCATATGATGACAGGATAAATCGAAAAGCTAGAATAGAGGATATTCGCAGAGGATTCCTTGAAGATTTTATCAGGAAAAGTAATAGTAGGCTTATAAATGAACTTAACAGTAGTTCTTTAGAAGATTTATTACTTGCACAGGAAGTTGCTGATGAAACAGATGCTGAACTTGATATTAGAAATATAGGTGTGCTGATGTTTGCAGAGCATCCGGAAAAGCTTATTCCAGGAGCGAAGATTGAATTAATTCGTTTTAATACAGAAGAAGCAGAAGCATCTGATGATTTCATAGAAAAGACATTTACAGGACCTATATGGAAGCAGGTGCAGGATGCTTTAGATTATATTAAAGCAACTGTAATTGAAGAAAAAGTTGTTAAGATTCAGGGAAAGGCGGAGTCAGAACGATTTTTTAATTACCCATACAATGCTTTAGAAGAAGCTTTGGTAAATGCAGTATTTCATAAATCATATCGTGAAGAAGAACCAGTAGAGATACGAATATATGTAGATAGTATACAGATTCTCAATTATCCAGGACTTGCTAAGTGGATTAATCTTGAAAAATTTGAAACAGGTAAAATAAGAGGGAGAAAGTACCGTAACAGAAGAATTGGTGAACTTTTCAAAGAGATTGATTTATCAGAGAAAAAAGGGACAGGAATTTCTAAAATCTTGAGGGAATTAAGTCAAAATGGTTCGCCAAAGCCAGAATTTGAAATGGATGATGATAGAAACTATCTAAATACCATTATTCGTATTCGGAAGGGATTTGAGAAAGAATCTGGTTTAGAAAAACAAGTTAAAATATCAAATGAGGCTTTAAACGAAGCTTTAAATGAGGCTTTAAATGAAAACGAATTGATAATAGTAAACTTAATACTAAACAATCCATTAATAAAGCAGAAAGACATAATCGAATCAACTAATATTTCTAGGGCACAGGTACAGCGTATTATGAAGGGATTACAAGAGAGGGGAATAATTGTTCATGAGAATTCAAAAAAGTCAGGTAGATGGGTAGTTGCGATTCGGTAATTGTATTAAAAATAGTTATAAGATTATTATATGGAAAATTTGTTGACATTTTAAGAAAGGAAAGAGATATAATGAAACATAGTGAATTTTTGAAGTTATATTGGAAACAATATATTTCACTTGAAAGAGACCTTATTAATATGAGCGATTATGTTGATATAGATAGCAAAAATTATGGGTGTTTTTCAAATAATTTCGCAAAAATATTTATGATGGCATGCAGTGAATTGGATTCATTAGCAGAGGTATTTGCTAGGATTGTTAAGGAAGATAGGTCAGAAAATGGTAAAATGCCAATAACATTTCCTCAAAAGATAAATATGCTTCTATACGAATATCCAAATTTGAGTAATAAAAGAGTATCGACACGGAAAAGTGTATGTAATTTGAATTTTGTTCCATTCTCAAATTTTAAAGAAAATGAAGTAGGAGATTGGTGGAAAGATTATAATTTGGTTAAACATAATCGAACGGGAAGTAAGTCAGAAGGAAAATATAATTATGAAAAGGCTAATTTGAAAAATACAATGATGTCATTAGCAGCATTATTTTTGCTTTGTTGTCTTATTAGTGAATATATTGATGAGAAAGCAAAGTTAGAACCTGATAGTTGTTTGTTTTACTATGAGGGATGATTTTATAAAACATATGTCCCTCATCATTATTTGTTCATATTTTGTTAAATAAACATTTAAAATATCTTCATCCATAT
>OIZX01000352.1_pt1 | contig 32720 bp, 53 predicted proteins | sample 1588621 | NCBI WGS metagenome assembly OIZX01 (sample SAMN03283276) | human gut metagenome | biome: human-associated habitat; material: feces | host: Homo sapiens | place: Peru | collected 2012 | reverse complement strand
CGCCGTTCTGGGCGTGGTGCTGGTCAACGTGCAGAAGGGCTACAACTTCCTGCTGAGCGTGGTCAACGGCGCTGCCGGCGGCCTGGGGATGCTCCGCCGACACGGCGGGCATCAGCGGCACGGCGTACAGCGTGGCGGTGCGCCATCCCCAATACGGCGCGGCTGAACCCCGGCAAGTGCTGGTGTTTCCCAGGGTGGAGAGCCTGCTGTCCGTGTCCCTGACGCCCACGGGGAAGGAGGCGTAGCCATGCCGTATCCTGTCGTGCCGGAGTATATCACCGTTCATCTGGGCGCGCCGGACGCGCCGGCGGAAAACGTAACGCTGTCCTTTCCCAACTACATCAAGAACGTGGCCGCCAGCGAGCTGTACCCCACCTGGAACGAGAACGCCCTGCGGGCCAACATACTGGCCCAGATCTCCGTGGCGCTGAACCGGGTGTATACCGAGTTTTACCGCAGCCGGGGCTACGATTTCGACATCACCAGCGACACCCAGTATGACCAGGCGTTTGTTCCAGGGCGGGCTACCTTTGAGAACATCAACGCCATCGTGGACGATATTTTCAACAATTATATCGTCCGCCGGGGGAACATCGAGCCGCTGTACGCTCAGTTCTGCGACGGCGTGCAGACGCAGTGCCGCGGACTGTCCCAGTGGGGCAGCGAGGAGCTGGGGCGGCAGGGGAAAACGCCCTATGAGATCCTGCAATACTACTACGGCCCTGACATCGACTTGGTGTTCAACGCGCCGGTGGGAGACAGCACGCCCTCCTATCCCGGAAGGCCGTTGAGCCGGGGCAGCACCGGCGAGGACGTGCGGACGCTCCAACGCGAGCTGCTGCGTATCCGCAAGAACTATCCCGCTATCCCCAATATCCCGGACACCAGCGGCATTTACGATGCGCCCACGGAGGAGGCGGTGCGGGCCTTTCAGCGCATATTCAATCTGGAGCAGGACGGCGTGGTGGGAAAGTCCACCTGGTATCGGATCAAGGCCATCTACAACGGCGTGAAGAGTTTGTCGGAGGTCAGCAGCGAGGGATTGACGCTGTCCGAGGCCCAGCGCCAGTTCCCGGAGGTGCTGCGCCTGGGCGACAGCGGCATCGACGTGCAGACGGTGCGGTTCTATCTGGCGTTTCTGGGGTTCTTTCTGCCGGAGCTGCCCTATATCCGCATCACGGACCAGTTCGATGAGGAGCTGCGGGACGCGGTGTACGCCTTCCAGCAGGTCTACGGACTGACGGTGGACGGCGTGGTGGGCCGCAATACCTGGAACGCGCTGCAAAACGTGTATGAGCAGACGCTGTACCAGCTGCCGGAGAACTATCAGGAGTTTGCCCGGGAGGTGTTTCCGGGGCAGTTTTTGGTGGAGGGCGATACCGGGCCGGAGGTGACGCTGCTGCAGACACGGCTGAACCAGATGGCCGCGCAGAACAGCGCCATCCCCACCGTCGCGGTGGACGGCGTGTACGGGCAGGAGACGGCACGGGCTGTCCGGGCCGTACAGCGCTCCCTGGGGTACAGCGCCACCGGCGTGGTGGGTCCCACCGGTGTGGACGGCATCAACGACGGCTTTGTGGGCGTGAGCAGCCTAGTGGATCTGCTGAAGGTCACGGACTGCACCGGCATGGCCAACTACAAGGTGGTCTATCTGTCCGGCGACGCGGCGGACGCCGCGGCCATCACCGAGGGCAGCGCCCCCACCGAGGGTGAGCCCACCTTCGGCAGTGTGGAGCTGACCCCCAGCAACTACGGCACCATCGGCTACATCTCCAACGAGATCGCCAAGCAGACGCCGCTGAACTACGAGGAGAAGGTGCGGGAGAGCGCCCGCCGCAGCCTGCGCCGCAAGCTGAACACCGTGGCCGTGACGGCTATCCTGGCATCCGGCCTGAACAACTCCATGGATCTGAGCGCTGCTGCATCCGCCACCACCGGCGCTGCATTCTTTGACGGCGCTCTGCTGAGCAACATCATTCTCAGCTATGGCGGAGACGAGGACACCGGCGGCGTGGGCGTGCTGTTTTTGACCAAGGAAGACCTGAAGGCCTTTGCGGCGGTGCGCGGCAAGAACGAGTACCTGCCGGTGTACTCCATCACCCCCAACGCGGCCAACCCCAGCACCGGCATCATCAAGGACAACAATGGCCTGAGCTGCCGGTACTGCCTGAGCAAGGACATCAAGTCCCTGTCCACCCTGACGCTGGCCACTACTGCCGCCAAGACCATGTTCTACGGCGTGCCCTCCAATGCGGAGCTGGCGCTGTGGGGCGGTTTTGACGTCCGCGTGGACAGCAGCTACAAGTTCGCTGAGGGCCTGCTGACCATCCGCGGCGAGGTGACCGCCGACGTGGACGTGACGGTGAAGAGCGGCTTCACCGTCGTGACGGCTAAGAAGGCCGGCAGCTGATAACGGCCAAGAGACGGCGGACTGAGCGGGAGCAACAATCAGTCCGCCGCCTTGCGGCAGAAAGGAGCGAAATGCCATGGATATGGAAATTTTGCTGATGCGGCTGAAGCTGAGCCTGCCGCTGACGTCCTGCGCCTATGACGAGCTGCTGGAGGGCTTTTTGCGGACAGCCATCGACAAGTTCGGGGCCGACACGGAGGACGAGGGCGACCAGACATTGGTGATCCTCTACGCCGGGTGGCTGTGGCGCAGCCAGAAGGACCCGGGCTTGCGGAAGCCTCCGGCGCTGCAGGTGGCCATCAACGACCGGGCGGTGCGGAAGGCAACGGAGGGCGGCAATGTTTGATGTGCTTTACCTGATCGTGCCCGATTCGGGCACGCAGGACGAGATCGGTGTATTTCGCAAGACCGGGCCGGAAAAGCGGCGGCGGGTGCTGTGCGAGGCCGGAGGCATCCGGCGCAGCGAGTGGGCGGCTGCCGGCGCGGCCGGGCACAAGCCGGAGCTGGTGGTGACCGTACCCTTCGTCGACTACCGGGGCGAGACCGAGGCCGACTACCGCGCTCAGCGTTACAGCATCTACCGCACCTATCCCGTCAACGACGGGTGGGATATTGAGCTCTATCTCGAAATGAAGGACGGTGTGCGGGGATGAGCGGCAGCATCAACATCGACCAGCTGTCGGACGCCGTAATGGATGTCCTTGAGGAATACCGGGGCGTGACGCTGGATGTCATGAAGGACGCTGTGGACAAAGTGGCCAGGGAGACCGTGGCCGAGGTCCGCAACGATATCCCGGCGGCGGGTATCGGCGGCACGGGCGACTACCGGAAAAGCTGGGCGTCCAAGCTGGACGCCGGAGTGCGCGGACGGTACGCCTACGCGAAGGTCGTGTACGCCAAAGCGCCCCACTACCGGCTGACGCATCTGCTGGAGAAGGGGCACGACCTGATCGTTAGAAAAAAGCCGCTGGGCCGCGTCAAGGCCTTTGTCCACATCCGGCCGGCGGCGGACGCCGCTGCCGATAAGTTGGAGCGGTACATCAAAGATGGTATCGAGCGGAAAGGAGGCGGCTGAGCATGACGCTGGCGCAAGTAGACGCTGTGCTGAAGGGCACAGGGCTGCCGGTGGCCTATCACCAATGGCGGCAGGACAACGCCAGAGGGCCGCGCTCTCCCCTGCCCCGGATCGCCTATCAGGTGAAGAACGACAATCCATTCTATGCCGACGGCGTGGTGTACTACACCTGCCCGGCCATCGAGGCAGCGCTGTATACCGCCGAGAAGGACACGGCCCTGGAGGCCGCCGTGGATACCGTTCTACAGGACGCGGAGATCGCCTACACCAAGACGGAGGGCTGGGTGGAGGACGAACGAGTATACGCAATCATCTATGAATTTGAGGTGTGATTATGGCAAACGAAAATAAAGTCCAGTTTAATTTGAAAAACGTGCACTACGCCGTGCTGACGGAAGCCAAAACGGGCGGCGCCACCACTTACAGCTGGGGCACGCCGGTGGCGGTGCCGGGCGCGGTGAACCTGAATCTGGAGCAGCAGGGCGAGATCACCAAGTTCTACGCCGACGGCATCGTTTACTACCAGAGCCCCGTAAACAACGGCTACGAGGGCGATCTGGAGATGGCGCGCATCATCGACAAGATGCTGCAGGACGTGTGGGGCATGACGCTGGGCACCACCAGCAAGGTGCTGACGGAGAACGCCAACACGGAGGCCAAGGCTTTTGCGCTGCTGTTCCAGATCGACGGCGACGCGGACGAGGACTGCTACGTCCTCTATAACTGCACGGGCACCCGCCCGGCCATCGCCGCCAAGACCAAGGAGGATACCAAGGAGCCCCAGACCCAGAGCAGCACCATCTCCGCCGCCCCGCTGGGCAACGGCAACGTGATGGCGCGCACCACGTCTGAGACGCCGGAGGCCACCAAGAACGGTTGGTTTGACCAGGTCTTCGTGGAGGGGGCTGCGTAATGGAAAGAACGGTGACGATCGACGGCAAGACCGTCACGCTGCGAGCCTCGGCATTGGTGCCGCGGCTCTATCGCCACCTGATCGGCCGGGACATCATCCGGGACATGGCGACGCTGAAAAAATCCTATAACGCCGCGCTGGAGGCTCAAAAGGCGGGCGCGGACGAAGAAGGACAGAATGTAGCCGCCATGACGGCCATGGATCTGGAGATCTTCGAGAACATCGCGTGGGTGATGCTGAAGCACGGCGCGGAGTTTAAGGACACGGAGTCCGGCCGGGTGTTGATGAACGGCGACGTAGTGGTAGGTCAGAGCCCGGACGAGTGGCTGGATCAGCTGGACGGCGTGTTCTCGGTCTACGACGTGCTGCCGGTGATTCTGGAGCTGTGGGATGTCAACCAGCGGACGACCAGTACACCGGCAAAAAAGTGAGACAGACAACCCGCGAGCCCAACGGGGCGCAGTTCATGCTGCGCTGCGCTCAGTTGGGGTTGTCTGACGAGGCTCTGACGGGGATGACCATGGGCATGGTCTACGATATGTGCACGGAAAAGGCCAATGACCAGCACAAGTACCCCTACAAGGCCACACAGGCCGATATCGACGCATTTTTTCCCAAGTAAGGAGGTGGACGCATGGCAAATAGCAGTCGGGTGAAGGGCATTACCGTTAAGATCGGCGGCGACGTGTCCGGGCTGGACAAAGCGCTGCAGAAGGTCAACAAGGAGATCAACGACACCCAGGCCAAGCTGAAGGATGTCAAGCGGCTGCTGCGGCTTGACCCCGGAAACACGGAGCTGCTGCGGCAAAAGCATCAGCTGTTATCCAAAGCCGTAGGGGAGACCAAGGACAAGCTGGAGCAGCTGAAGGACGCCGAGAAACAGCTGAAAGACTCGGGCGTTGATGAAAACAGCGCCCAGTTCCAGGCCCTCCGGAGAGAGATCATCGAGACGGAAAACTCGCTGGATGATTTGACGAAGGCCGCCAACCAGTCCAACACCGCTCTTGAGAAGATCGGTGCAACTGCGGACAAGGTGGCCAGCGGCGCCCGGAAGGTGGCAGACGCCACGGCGGGCATCTCCCGGGCGGCGCAGGTCGGGCTTGCCGCCGCTGCGGGAGTGGCGGTGAAGATCGTGGACAGCTACGCCGACTATGAGCAGCTGATCGGCGGCGTGGAAACGCTGTTCAAGGGCGACGCCAAGACGCTGGTGAATTACGCGAACAATGCCTACAAGACAGCTGGCCTGAGCGCCAATGCCTATATGGAGACGGCCACAGGCTTTGCCGCGTCGCTGGTGAGCAGCTTGGGCGGCGACACCAAAAAGGCCGTGGACATGGCGGACATGGCCATCACGGACATGGCGGACAACGCCAACAAGATGGGCAGCGACATCAGCAGCATCCAGAACGCCTATCAGGGCTTTGCTAAGCAGAACTACACCATGCTGGACAATCTGAAGCTGGGCTTCGGCGGCACCAAGGAAGAAATGCAGCGGCTGCTGGAGGAAGCGGAAGCGCTGTCCGGCGTCAAGTACGACATCGGCAACTATGCCGACATCGTCAGCGCCATCCACGTGATCCAGGAGGAGATGGACATTACCGGCACCACCGCCAAGGAGGCGGAGGGGACGATCTCCGGCTCTATCGCCGCTTTCAAGGCCTCCGTCAGCAACCTGCTGGCAGGTATGGGCGACGCCAACGCCGACGTGGGCCAGCTGACGGACAACATGATCGCCGCGTTTCAGACTATGGCGGACAATATCATCCCGATTTTGCAGAACATCTGGGATCACCTGCCCGGCGGGGCAAAGTTCGCGGTGATCGCCACGGGCGCTGTGGCGGCCATTTCCCCGGTGGCGGGCGCGATCGCCAACATCAGCAGCGCAGTGAGTACGCTGACAACGATACTGCCGGCGGTATCCAGCGGCCTGAGCAGCATCTTCGGGGCGGTGACGTCCTTTGTGGCGGCCAATCCCATCGTGCTGATCGAGGCGGCGGCTGTGGCGGCGGCTGTGGCGGCGGCTGTGGCGGCTATTGCCGTGTACGGCGACGAGATCCAGGCGGCGCTGCAGAAGCTGGACGACTGGCTGCAGGGCGTATTTGCCCGGGACTGGACGGAGGTGTTCGGCCCGGTGCTGGGCGACATCCTGAACGGGTTCTTTGCCAACGTAAAGAACATCTGGGACAGCATCAAGCAAACCTTTGACGGCATCATCGACTTTATCCGGGGCGTATTTACCGGCGATTGGCAGCGGGCCTGGGAGGGCGTGAAGGAGATCTTCGGCGGCGTATTCAAGGGCCTGACGGCGCTGGCCAAGGCCCCCGTCAACGGCATCATCGCGCTGCTGAACGGCGCCATCAACGGCATCAACAAGATGATCGACGCGCTGAACAGCCTGCATTTCTCCATCCCCGACTGGGTGCCATTTCTGGGCGGCAAGAGCTTCGGGCTGAACCTGCGGCATGTGGGAAGCATCCCCTATCTGGCCAACGGCGGCATCTTGTCCCGGGGCAGCGCCGTGGTGGGCGAGGCCGGGCCGGAGCTGCTGACGCTGACCGGCGGCAAGGCCGTGGTGCAGCCGCTGGGCGGCAGCAGCGTGGTCAACAACCGGAACCTGGGCGGCGTCAACATCACGGTATACGGCGCGCCGGGGCAGGATGTGGACGCGCTGGCCGAGGTGATCATGGACAAGATGCAGGCGGCTGTGGACCGAAGGGAGGCGGTGTTCGCGTGACGGCGAAGCGTGAGTTCGCCCTGGATGGGCGCAGCTGCACGGAGTTTGGCGTGATTTGCTCCGGCTCCGGCACCTACGGCGCGCCGGAGCGGGACGTGGAGAACATCGAGATCCCCGGCCGCAGCGGCGACATTATCATCGACCACGACCGGTACAAGAATGTCGCGGTGACATATCCCTGCTTCGTCCCCAGGGGCTTACAGGCCAACATGGAGGGTCTACGGGCGTGGCTGCTGTCCGGACGCGGGTACCACCGATTGACAGACGGCTATGACACGGCCCACTACCGCATGGCGCAGTATAAGGCGGCGCTGGAGCCGGAGATCAAGGCACAGGGGCGGGCGGCCGAATTTGACGTCGTATTCGACTGCCAGCCCCAGCGCTGGCTATTGACCGGCGAGGCGGAGATCACGCTGGAAAGTGGCCAGCAGCTGCAGAACCCCACATCTTTTGCCGCGCTGCCGCTTATCACGGTGTACGGTACCGGCGCGGGGGTGCTGACGGTGGGGACGGTAAGCGTGGAGATCAAGCGCATGCCCAGCGGCGTGCTGGTGCTGGACTGCGAAAAGCAGGACGCCTACAGCGGCAGCACGAACCGCAACAACACCATTCAGGCGGCGGAGTTTCCCTCGCTGCCGGCCGGTAAGACCGCCGTCAGCTGGTCCGGGAACATCACCGGTGTAAAGATCGTGCCGAGGTGGTGGACGCTATGAGACCGATCCTATATCCCGCAACAGAGACGGCGTTTGCCGACAACGGACTGGGCGTGCTGTTTGACGCCGCCAGCTGCACGGTGAAGGAGGAACGCAACGGCTCTTTCGAGCTGGAGATGAAATACCCGGTGGCGGGGCTGCACTACGGCGAGATCGCTCATCGGACGCTGATCATGGCCAAGCCCAGCCCCGGCCGGGCGGCGCAGCCCTTCCGGGTCTACCGCGTCTCGTCGCCTATGAACGGCATGGTGACGGTGTATGCCAGGCACATCAGCTACGACCTGTCGGGCGTGGCCCTTTCGCCGTTTTCGGCCCAGGGGCTGGCACAGTGCCTGGAGAAGATCGCCGCCAACGCCGTGCCCGGCGACCACGGGTTCACCTTTTCCACGGACAAGACCAGCGTGGCGGCGCTGCAGGCGGCAAAGCCGTGCTCGATTCGGGCACTGCTGGGCGGCAGCACCGGCAGCATGCTGGACGTGTACGGCGGCGAGTATGAGTTCGACCGGTTCGCGGTCAAGCTGTGGGCGGCCAGAGGCGAGGATCGGGGCGTGACCATCCGGTACGGGAAAAACCTGACATCGCTGACACAGGAGGCCAACTGCGCCGAGGTGTACACGGCGGTGTACCCCTTCTGGACCAACGGCGAGGCCACAGTGGAGCTGCCGGAAAAGACCGTGGCCGTGGCCGGACCCTACGACTATGTAAAGGTGCTGCCGCTGGATCTCTCCAGCGCGTTTGACGCGCAGCCCAGTGCGGACGCGCTGCGGACGTCGGCGCAGTACTACATCACCGACAACAAAGTGGGCGTGCCGAAGGTATCGCTGACGCTGAGCTTCGCCCAGCTGGAGGGCGAGACGGTGGAGCTGTGCGACACGGTGGCGGTGATCTTCGAGCGGCTGGGCGTCAGCGCCCGGGCCAAGATCGTGGCCACCACGTACAATGTACTGTTGGACCGGTACGACAGCGTGGAGGTGGGCGACGCCCGCTCCAGCATTGCCGACACCATCGCCGGTCAGGCGGCGGACATCCGCAGCATCCCGGTGAGTCTGGACCTGCAGGCGGCCATTGTGAACGCCACAGGCTGGATCACCGGCGCCAAGGGCGGCTATGTCATCTTCAAGCGCAACGACGAGGGGCAGCCCACAGAGATCCTGATCATGGACAGCCCGGACATGGAGACGGCGCAAAACGTGTGGCGCTGGAACATGGGCGGCCTGGGCTTTTCCAGCACCGGCGTCAACGGCCCGTATGAGACGGCCATCACGCAGGACGGCTCCATCGTAGGCAAATTCGTGACGGCGGACGGGCTGTTTGTCAACGCGGCCAACGTCAACGGCAAGCTGACGGCGGACCAGATCGACGCCACAGACCTTGAGGTAGAGGCCGCCAACGTAAAGGGCCGTCTGACGGCGGACCAGGTCGACGCGACGAACCTTGAGGTGGAGGCCGCCAACGTGAAGGGGCAGTTGAGTGCCGACCAGGTCGACACGGCAAACCTGCACGTCAACGGCGCGAACATCGACAACCTGACGGTGAGCAATGCGCAGATCGACTCGCTGTATGCCAACAAGATCATCGGCGGCGGGGGCACCAGCGGCGGATATCTGCCGCAGGCGGCCATCTCCGACACGGGGCGGCGGCTGGACTACTTCTACAGCAAAGATGGATCTTTCAGCGGCACGCTGGGTACCAACGACGTGACGGTAGGCGGCGGGATGCGGCTGTACTCCGGCGAGGCTATCGGCGCGGAGCTGACCTATTCCGGTGTATCGGCAGGCGGCACGTCCAAGACGTGGGCGCAGATTTTGAGCGGCAGCGGCGCGGCGGCGGTTTTCGGGTGAGGTGGTGAACCATGTCCACTGAAATCTCCTTCCGCTGCGGTACAGGCATCAGCTCATTCGTTGTTCACGTCAGCAACGATAACCGGTTCCCCAAGACCATTACGTCCACGGTGTATCAGGCGTGGTTTGTCACAACCGGCGCAAGCTGCTGGATCGACGGCATTGTCTATCAGAGCGGATACTCCAACGCCAGGGCGAAATGCGCCAGCAACGGCAACGACTGGAACATCGTGTCAGACCCTTCCGTGGGCACCAGCGTCAAACGAAGCATTACGGTGTACGCATCCGGAGGAAGCAGCGGCTACGACACCAACAGCATCTACTTCCGCGTGGGCACCGGCGTGGCCAGCTACCGGATGCAGTACGCCAACGCGACAAGTACGGGTCTGCTGAGCGGATACATCAACTCGGACTACCAATCCACGGTGCTGTCGGTGCGGGACGGTACCGACGCGGTACTGTATGGCCTGAACTACGAAAGCGGCTATGGCGCGCCGTACCAATTCGTGGAGTATACCAACAGTGCGTTTTCCTCCGTGAAGAAGTACTTTGCGGAGGGGGACGGCTATGTACGATCTAACGGGGTGCGATACATCGCTCTGACGGCCACGCGGCTGGCGTACTGGTACCGTGTGAGGGCATGGGGCAACGGCGGCACGTTCACCAACCAGAGCGGCGCGGACAACTACTACACCGCACTGGCCAGCAGTACCACCACGTCGATCAACTTCAATGTGGGGACGCTGGAAACGCCGTATCGGGCGGGGTATACGTTTTTGGGCTGGGGCTACACCTCCAACGCCACGACGTATTACAAGGACACGACGATCCCCATCAGCGCAACATCGCAAAGCTCCAGCAGCCCCACCATCATCAATCTGTACGCCATCTGGAAAAAGACAACGTATACCATGCACATCAAACTGGGCGCGGGCGTCAACTCCGCTTCCGTGTATGTGGATAACTCCCTGAAAGCGGACATCCGGGACAAGGTGTACCACGACATCTATGTGAACTCGGATTCTACCATTACTGTGAAAGGCATCGCAAAGGCCACGGGGTACGGGCGACCGTACAAGTTCAACTTCTATCAGAATTCCACGGCTACCACGCCCACGGCGACGCTGGAAAGGGATATGGACGAGCCGTACTATGGCTACAGCACGGCACGGTTTTATGCGGAACTGGTGGCCACCAAGACGGCCATCGACCTGTTCTATTGGGACGGCGCCAGCACGGACGGCGACCTGATCAAAAAGGGCCAGCCCATCAGCAACCTGTCTGCCACGCGGTGGAACAAGCTGCTGGCGAAGATCCAGGAGCTGGCGGAGGCGGAGGGTGACAGCTACTCCTACTCCGGCGTTTCTTCCGGCTCTACCATCTACGCCACTACGTTCAACGGGGCGCGGACGGCCATCAGCAACCGGACGGGGTACGGCACATTGCCAGGCACCCAGAGCAAGGGCGACCAGATCAAGGCGGCGCTGTTCGAGGGTTCCGGCTCGCTGAAATCCGCGCTGAACGCCGCCATCAACCACTACAACAACAGTTAGGAGGCCCATATGGCACACAGACTGGATTATTCATGGCTTGAGCTGGAGTACCCAAAGCGGGGAAAGCAGGTCTACCGAAAGCTGATCCCCCTGAAGGGGCTGCTGCAAAAGAACTACGGCAAGCGGCTGGACTGCACGCTCACCTCGCTGGCCTGCATCTTCGGGGAGCGGTACTACGGTGACATTGAAAAAATCGCCGAGAAGTACGGCTACAACGGCGACAAGTGGGGCACCAACCCCCTTGCCGTCAAGGCCATCATGCGGGAGTTCACGCGGCGGTGGAATATCCCCGGCAAGGCCAGGAGCGCCTACGGCAAGGGCATCGGCTGGACGTGGAGTTCCATCAAGGACATCGTAAGCCGGGATATCCCCCTTGTGCTGAATCTCTGGAAGGACGGCAGAGGGTATTACAAAGACCACAGCGTGACGATCATCGGCGCGGAGGAGTACGAAAAGGCGAGATTTCTTCTGGTGCTGGACAACTGGCACGAGACGGTGAGCCTGATCGACTACGACAAACTGTGCGTCATCAGCAGCATCAATTACATCGACAAGTAAGGAGGGCAACATATGCAGATCGTATTTGACAGAGGGCTTGAGACCCAGAACGCCGTGACCATCAGCTTTTTCGGAGAGAACATCTCCCGCAATACGCTGAACGCCACGCTGAGCAAGGTGTTAAGCGCGGAGGACACCGCCGTGCCCGATTTGAGCACGCTGCAAAGCACATTCGCCACGGTGGACATTGCCGACGGCGCTATCCCCGTGCCGGTGCAGGGGGATTACAACGCGATCATGGATTCCTCCGCCGCGTACAATTCCAGGACGAAGGAGTACAGCGTGACGGTGATCCTGGGCAAGAAGTAAGGAGGGCGCTATGCTGGAAATCGACGGCGGCTCCATCTATCTGACCCGTGGAGACAGCGCCGATATCGCGGTGGAGATCACCAACTCCGCCACCGGCGAGGATTACGCCATGTCGGAAACCGACAAGCTGATCTTCACGGTGCGGAAGTACCCCTATAAAGAGGCGGCAGTGCTGATCGAAAAGACGCTGACGGGCGGCAACATCTTTCACCTGAAGCCCGGCGACACGGCGGCGCTGAAATACGGCACCTATAAGTACGACGTGGAACTGCGCAGCGGGGACGATGTGTATACGGTCATCCCGTGCGGCGATCTTGTGTTGACGAAAGAGGTGACGATGGCATGAGAGAGCTGAAAGGCACGCGGCAGCCCTCCGGCGAGCTGGTGGGCCGCGTGGTCATCCCCCGCGGCACCGGCGGCGCGACGGAGTGGAGCGAGCTGCTGAACAAACCCTTTGAGACCATCGGGGACAACCTGGGCGTAACGCCGGATCAGGCGCTGTACGCCAAAGTACCTATCGCGGAGAGCCTTACAAATTCTGAAATAGAGGAGTTGCTGAAATGAGTAAATATCTGGATTCCAACGGTCTGCTGTATCTGTGGAACAGCAAGATCAAGCCCGCGCTGAGTAAGTATGTGCCGCTGGCGGGCGGCACCATGACCGGCAAGCTGAAGCTGTCCGGCACCCCCACCGAGGACATGGACGCGGCCACCAAGAAGTATGTGGACGATTCCGTGGCCAGCGCGGGCGGCGGCGACATGCTGAAAAGCGTGTACGACACCAACGGCAACGGCATCGTGGACAACGCCGAAAAGGTGGGCGGTCACACGGTGGGCAAGGACGTGCCGGAGAACGCGGTGTTTACCGACACCACCTATGAGAACGCCACGGCCAGTTCCCCGGGACTGATGTCGGCGGCGGACTATGCCAAACTGGCGGGGTTTTCCCCGGCCAGTGACTACGCCAAGAAAAGCGATATCTCCGGCCTGTATAAGTACAAGGGCAGCAAGGCCAGCTACTCCCTGTTGCCCACGGAGGGCAACGAGGTGGGCGACGTGTGGAACGTGGAGGACACCGGCATGAACTACGCCTGGACGGGTGAGGCGTGGGACGCCCTGGGTGCCGCGTTTGAGGTCGAGGCCATCACCAACGGGGAGATCGACACCATCACGGCTGACGCATAAGGAGGTGCCCTATGGGCTATTTGGACAATACGGGCCTTGCGTACCTGTGGGGTAAGATCAAGGCGAAGCTGGTACAACCCGACTGGCAGCAGAACGACAATACCGCCCCGGGCTATGTGAAGAACAGACCGGGGGGATATGACGTACCGGAGTACGTCATCACATGGGATGGCGTGATTGGGAACAGGCTGACGGTGCCGGTGAATGATACCAAGTATTTTGTGAAGATTTCGGACGAGGTACTTTCCGCAGATCAATTATTGGATGGGACATGTTCTATTATATCTGATGGAATCGTGTATACCATAAAAATAAAAAATAGTTGGTTAGGTGAAACAACTGAGTATGTTAGTCTTGAAATGGATGGTGGGGTTGCGGTTGTCGCAAAAGCATCTTCAATCGTTTTTGAATCATGGACATTCCCTGAACAAGGCGTATACTTTTTTGTGGACGAAAATGCCCCGGGCGGCAGTCACCTTGTCGGCGTAACCTCCGCCCCCATCCCCGTCAAAATCCCCCAGAAGTATCTCGAATTGGACGGGTATGCGCAAGAGGGCGATCTTGCCGCCAAAGCGGACAAGCCCACCACGACCGAGGCCACGCTGCTGGCCTCCGGTTGGATGGGCGAAAACGCACCCTACATCTACAACCTGAGCGTGACGGGTGTGACGGACACCAGCAATCAGGAGCTGCTGCCAGCGCTGGACATCACCACGGCGCAGCTGACCGCGTTGCAGGCGGCCAACATTCAGGACAACGATCAGTACGAAGACACGGTGTCCCTGAAAGCGTTCGGCACCAAGCCCACCATCGACCTGCCCATCCGGATCATATTGAGAGGAGATTAAAATGGCAAATATTATGAGATTTGGCGGCGGGGCCACTGCCAGCGGCAGCAGCGACCATGTGCCCGTTCTGGGTGAGGATTTTACCTACACAGGCAGCTGCGAAGTCATTGACGACAGCGACGCGGTATCCGGCGTACAGTGGCGGATCAAGTTCTACACCAGCGGCACACTGGTCATCGCCAACGACTGGCTGGTGGATCTCTTTTTGGTGGGCGGTGGCCGGTCGGGGAGTGCTGGGGCGGGTGGTAGTACCGCCAGACAAGGCGGCAAAGGCGGCAACGGCGGCGCTGGCGGGCAGTGCAAAACCATCCCAGCCTTGCCGATCGCAAAGGGGGTCTCCTATCCCATTGTGATCGGCGGCAGCAACGGCGACACCAGCGCCCTGGAGCAAAGCACCTCAGGCGGTGGCGCAAGCGGCGGCAATGGCGGATCTGGATGTGATAAATATGATAACGATCAAAACGCCACTGCCGGTAAAAACGGCAGCAACGGAACGTATGAATTTGGTGAAATAGGTGCCACATTATATGCCGGTAGCGGTGGTGGTGGTGGCGGCGGCGATCTCGTCGGCAGTGATCTCGCCGCGACTGCCGGTGGTGCTGGCGGCACGGGCGGTGGAGCCTCTGGCGGCACGGGCGGCAGCGGCATCGCTATCATCCGCAAGGCCAAGAATTAAGGAGGTACCACAATGAATTACGCACTAGTGGAAAACGGAATCGTGACTAACATCATCTGGCTGAACGAGCGGAACGCGGGGGAATGGCCGGGCGCGGTACGGCTTGGTGAGCGGATGGTGGAGGTGGGCGACACCTATGACGGGGAGAAGTTCTGGCGCGGCGGCACGGAGGTGCTGACTGCGGCGGAGGCGGCCCAGATGGAGGCGGCGCAGTACGCGGCGGCGCTGCAAGTGATGGGGGTGGAGGTACTGGAATGAGAACAGACATCATGAAGCAGGCACAGGCCATCCGCGCCAGCATGGATGCGGCAGCGGCCGTCCTAACTGATGAGCAAGCGGTAAAAGCGCCGATGATCTATCGCCCGTGGAGCAGTGATAGCGTGGCCTATGCGGTAGGTGACAGATGCTTGTATGGCGGCGTGCTGTATAAGTGTTTGCAGGGGCATACCTCACAGGGAACGTGGACGCCAACTGACGCGGTCAGTCTGTGGGCAAAAGTACTGATCCCTGACCCGACTGTGATCCCCGAGTGGCAACAGCCTGAGAGCACCAATCCCTACATGAAGGGCGACAAGGTGACACACGGCGGCAAAACATGGCAGTCTACCATTGACAACAACGTGTGGGAGCCGGGTGTATATGGATGGGAAGAGGTCTGATATGTGGCAGTATATTATCCCGGCCATCAGCGCTATCGTGGTGGCCGCGCTGACCAGTGGCGGCCTGTGGGCGCTGGTAGCCAAACGCAGCGACAAAAACGACGCGGAGCGGAAAATGCTGGTGGGGCTGGCCCATGACCGGATCATCCATCTGGGCATGACCTACGTCCAGCGGGGCGAGATCACGCAGGACGAATACGAAAACCTCAACGACTATCTGTACGCGCCGTATGAAAAAATGGGTGGAAACGGCAGCGCCAAGCGCGTGATGGAAGAAGTGCGCAGGCTGCCGATCCGAAAATAACGGACAGGGCGAAAGCCCGGAAAGGACAAGAACATGAAGCTGAATGACAAAATCTATGATACCCTCAAGTGGGTGGTGATGATCGTGCTGCCCGCCATCGCCACGCTGTATGCCGCGCTGGCGCCCGTCTGGGGCTGGTCCCGGCCCGATGATGTGGTGCTGACGCTGAACGCCGTGACGGCCTTCGCGGGCGCGGTGCTGGGCATTTCCACGGCCCAGTACAACAAGGACAAGGCCAATGAGGGCGGCGACAATGCCTAAGGTATTCCTCAGCCCGGAGGATCGGGCCAGCAACGTCTACGCCAGCGAGGCCCTGTGGAACGGCAAGACCACCAACGAGAAGGAACAGATGGACCGCTGCGCCGACTATCTGGAGATCGCCCTCAAGCGCTGCGGCTGCGAAGTGGTCAACGCTCAGTATGGCGGCATGTATGACCGTGTGCGCGACTCCAACGCATGGCCCGCCGACCTGCACATCGCCCTGCACACCAACGGCTTCAACGGCAAGGTGGCGGGCACGCGGGTACACTGCTACCCCAGCGACAAGAGCCGAAAGATCGGCAAACTGATCCAGGATCGCATCGCCCCCATGTCGCCGGGCACCTCCGAGCGGCTGATCGAGGACACGCGCCTTTACGAGCTGCGGGCACCCACCATGCCCGCCGTGCTGCCGGAGTTCGGTTTCCACGACAATCCGGAGGAGGCTCAGTGGCTCATCGACAACATGGAGGCCATCGCGGAGCAGACCTGTCAGGCGGTGTGCGAGTTCTTCGGCATCTCGTACATCGCGCCGGACAAGCAGATCGACCTTGAACCGGAGCCGGTGCCCGATTCGGGCACGCTGTACCGGGTGCAGGTGGGCGCGTTTGAGAGCAAGGCTAACGCCGAAGCGTATCTGGCGAAGGTGCGCGAAGTGCTGCCCGAGGCGTTCATCACCGAAGTGAGGGTGTAAATTACATCTGAGCGAGGCGCGAGGCTACAATTCGCCGCCCTCCGCCTCCGCGCAAGCTCCGCAAGCTCACGGCGTGGGAATCAGCATGAATCCGACACATCGAGCTATCCGCGCGAAACTACAGTCTATGGCGCCCCAGCGGGCGGTGAAGTTCATCGCCGCGCTGGAGCTGCCGGGCGACGAGGCGTACTGCATCATCGAGTGCGACGTGCGCCGCCAGAGCTACGCTCACGTCGCCAACAAGCTCCACTTGAGCGTGGACGGCCTGTGCAAGCTGCGCCGCCGCGCCTATCAGAAACTCGCAGACTACGTTAAAAACACATAAGCAACCCGCCAAACAAAGGCCATTTCTGGGCGTTTTGTTTGGCGGGTTTTGCTGTACAATTTTATCAACAAGGAGGTGCGGACATGGCATATTTCAATCCCTACCAGCCGATGGGTTACGGCAGCCCTTACGGATACCCTTCTGGCGGCCCTCAGAGCGCCGCAGGAGGCCCGCAGGCGTTTATGGGGCAAGTTACCCGCGTCAACGGCCAAGGCGGCGCAGAGGCGTTCAGAATGGCTCCCAACAGCTCCGCCCTGCTGATGGATGAGCATGACCCCATTGTGTGGCTCAAAACAACGGACGGTGCGGGGTATGCCACGGTGACGCCGTATTCGGTAGCCCCGTACCAGCCTGCGCCGGTGGTGGACGTCAACAGTCTGGAAAGTCGCGTGAAAAGATTGGAGGAGATGCTGAGTGGCAAACCCGATGATGCAGATGTTAAGCGGCAGAACAAGACCGAATAATCCGCTGGCGATGGTGGCGGAGTTTCGGAAGTTCGCGGCAGGCATGACGCCGCAGAAAGCAGAGGCGGAGATCAACCGCTTGCTTTCCTCCGGGCAAATGAGCAAAGAGCAGTTTGCAAGCTTGCAAGAACAAGCAAAGATGTTTGCGCAATTTCTGAGATAAGCCGGGTCGACACGGATTATCAATATAAAATCTGAAGGAAGGAGCAACACACATGGGTGAGAATATGAGCCTGTCCGATATCGCCGCCGTCACTCGCGGCGCGGACAATGACGGCTGGGGTTCCGGTTGGTTCCTGATCGTCGTACTGTTTCTCTTCATGTTCGGCTTCGGCAACAACGGCTGGAACCGGCAGGGAGAGTTCGGCCAGTACGCCACGGCAGCCAGTCAGCAGGAGATCCTTTTCGGCCAGCAGTTCGGCCAGATCAACGACCGCTTGACCAATATCGGCAACGGCATCTGCAACCTCGGCTACGAGATGCAGGGCAACGTCGGCCAGCTGGGCAAGGAGATGGCGCTGGCGCAGAGCGGCACCAACATGACCATCATGCAGACCGGCAACGGCATCCAGGCACAGCTGGCGGAGTGCTGCTGCAACACGCAGCGGGCCATCGACGGCGTGAACGCCAACATCGAGGCCAAGTTCGCCGCGCTGGAGAAGTCCCAGCTGGAGCAGCGGATCGCGGAGCAGTCCGCCCGCATCGCCAGTCTGGAGATGGACAACCGCATGTACGGCGTAGTTCGCTATCCCAACGGCTACACCTATAACGCGGGCATGTCCCCCTTCTGCGGCAACGGCTGCGGCTGCGGCAACGTGTGAGTTGTTGCATAATTTGCAACAACCAGTGCGCCCTTTCAGGCGAGGCAAGCGGGGCGGCAACAGCTGCCCCGTATTATTTTGAGGAGGGATTATTATGAGCAAATCCGCTATCTATACCACCAACACCAGCAAGCCCACCATCGCCGTGGGCGGCATCGTGCCCTTCGGCGTGACCACGCGCCGGTTCGGCTGCAACGTCAAGCAGGACGGCAACACCATCACTCTGTGCGGACAGGGCTACTATCTGGTCAACGTCAGCGCCACCGTAGCGCCCACCGCCGCAGGAGCCGTCTCTCTGACTGCCCAAAAGGACGGCGTGGAGATCATCGGCGCGACCGCGACAGAGACTGCTGCCGCTGCCAATGATGCGCTGAATCTTGCCATCACGGCGCTGATCCGCAACGCCTGCGGCTGCGAAAGCAGCATCCTGTCCCTGATTCTGGGCGGCACCGAGGCCGTGGTGGAGAATCTTGCCGTCACGGCCGAGAAGCTGTGAGGTGCGGCATGAAGCTGATCCAGAAGCTGTCCGAGATGGTCGACGAGGAGATCGGTGACGCTCACAAGTACGTCAAGTGTGCGCTGGAGTACAAAGACACCAACCCCAACCTGTCGAAGGTGTTCTTTGACCTCTCCGGCGCGGAGATGCAGCACATGACCATGCTGCATACCGAGGTGGCGAAGCTGATCGAGAAGTACCGGCAGGAGAAGGGCGAGCCGCCCGAGGGCATGAAAGCCGTCTATGACTATCTGCACCAGAAGCAGATCGACAAGGCAGCGGAGGTCAAGACCTTGCAGGGGATGTACCGGGGGACGTGACACTTTCCTGTTGTCTGTAATTCATCTGTAATTCTTGCGCTGAATTCCTGAATAGTCGGCCTAAAATCGGCATGGTCGGCGGAATAAGCGGACGCTGCAAAGGCGCATGGATACAAGAAAATCCGAGGAATCGCATGATTCCTCGGATTTCTCATCTGGTGCCCCGTCGGGGATTCGAACCCCGTGAAAATCCGGCTATAATCGTTGGTATTACTGTGTTTCTTGCTTTTCCGTATGTAATTCCATCTGTAATTTTACATTGAAATAGTCGTCCAACTTGGCAGCGACGGCCACCTGCTGGGCGGCCATCGTGTGCTGGTAGACCGTCTGCAGCATGTTGTCCGTGGCGTGGCCCAAGCGCTCCTGGGAGTACTTGTTGGGCACGCCCAGTGCCAGCATGACGGAGGCGTTGATGTGGCGAAGATCGTGGAACCGGTAGTGCTGAACGCCGGCGCGGCGGCAGATCGTCTGGAAGCGGACGTAGAGGCCGCGGCGGGTGTATGGCACGATGCGTTCCCCGTCGTGGGGCGCGCGGGCCAGCAGCTCCGCGATGTAGTCCGGGATCAGCAGATCGCGCTGGGATGCGTAGGTCTTGGTGGTCTTTTCGCCCTCGTCGACCAGGGCGCGGCGGATGTGCAGCACGCCGCCGTCCACGTCCGACCACTTGAGACCGAGGATCTCGGACATGCGCAGGCCCAGCCAGATGGCCAGCAGGATGGGCAGCTCTGCCGGCTCGCCTTGGGCGGAGCGCATGATGGCGGCCACGTCATCGTCCGACGGGATGGCGATGTCGTAGCGCTGCTTTTGCGGCATGGTCGTCCTGAGCACCAGGTCGGGCCGGTACACCGCCATGGCGGCGCTGAGAAGGCCGTGAGCGTTGCGCACCGTCTTTGGAGACTTGTCCCGCGCCATGAGATTGATAGCTCGTTGGACATCCTGAGCCGTCAGGCTGTCCACGGGGCGGAGCATCAGATCCTGGAGGGCGTTTGCCCGGATGCGCCGGTACCCGGCCACCGTGGAGGGGGACAGGACGGCGTCTTTGCTCTCAATATACTTGTCGATAGCCTCGCCCACCGTCAAACTGTTTTTGGGCGCCAGCTTCGCGCCGCCTTTGATGGCGGCGGCCTGGCGCTCCACTTCTTTCCTGGTGGCGGCGGTAATGGAGATCCGCTGGCGGTCGACCATCATGTTGATATTCCAGTTGCCGGAGGGCAGCTTCGTGGCCTTTGGTATCTTCACGTCTCTCCCCTCCCCTACTCCTCCGAGGCGATGCGGCGGGCGTAGCGCAGGGCGGAGAACAGCGCCGAGGTCATGACGCCGAAGGCGATGGCCACCAGGGCGATGATGCCCCACGCGCCGGCGCCCACCTGGCCGCCCTGGATGAGACCCGCGTCCTTGATGCGGAAATCCATCACGATGTAGAAAATCAGCGTCACCGAGAGGACGGCACACAGAAAGGACAGGACAAGGATCGTCGACAGGCGGCTTTTGTCCAATTCTTTCCGCAGGCCGTTGACCTCGGTCAGGCGCTGGTTTTCGCTATTCATATGATCCTCTTTCAGCTGCCGCCGCAACTGCGCTTCGGTGTCCTCGGCGGGTGTAATACACAGACACTCGTCGATAGAGACGCCCAGGAATTTGCAGATCAGCCCGGCGTAAACGAGGCCGGGCACCTTGCTGGTGGCCGCGAAAAAGTTCTTGACGCTGGACAGGGGGATGCCTGTTGCATCGGCGATGTCCTGGTTGGTGTAGCCGAGACGGTCTCGCGCCTCTCGGCATTTTTCTTGCAACTTTTGTACCATTTTCTCCCCTTCGACCCATTTCTGGGTCGGCCCGGCCCGAATCTTGGCCGTCGAGCCCTGTCGAAAGCCAAGATTCGGGCTTGACCTACCCGACCGAAAATTGCTACGCTGGACGTGCACCCGGCAAGCGATGGTGGCGCGGGCCGGATGCAAGGCCCCGCCGGCGTTGCGGAGACGGCGGGGCCTTATCAAATTATTTTGTGCCCAAGTTGGGCACGGGTTTAGCCGCCGCACACACCGCAGGCAGTGTAGCCGCGGGCGATGGCGTCGTTGATGCCGATCTCGGTACAATCTCCCTTAATCATCCGGCAGGTCTTTTTGTGATATTTCTCTCCGGTAGGCGTGATGTAGACCATGCGCTCCTCGTCCTTAAACTCCTCCTGCTGGACGGGCTGTTCCTGCTTCGGCGCTTCCGGCTGTGTGGCCGTCTGCGGCGTGTCCTGCGGCGTTTGGGCGTCGGGCTGGGTCGTTACCTCCGTCTTGGGCTCGGCGGCCTCCTGCGGCTCCTGTGCGGGCTTCGGCTCGTCTACCGCAAATACCGGCTTCTGCGTTTTGGCGTTCGGCTGCGTTTTTGCTCCGTCTACCTGCTGCCGGAGGGTGGGCGGCTGATCCACATTGACAACATCACCTCCGCCCGTGGCGAGCATACAGATGAACAGAATGCCAAACACAACGGAAAGCGTTACCTTTATGCCCTCGTGAATCTGCGGCATATAACGCCACATGAGGCAGATGCCGACAGGCGGAAAAAGGATCAGCAGCAGGATGATGATGCCGGTGCGTTGGAAGAAGGGCGGCTTGTCCCCGCCGCCAGAGGGCGCGCTGCCGCCGCCGCTGTAGCTGTGGCTGTGGTGGGTGGGCGCGCTCTGGCTGTTGCCAGAGCTGCCGGAGCTGCCAAACTCGTTGACATAGGATAGCCCGGTGCCTGGCAAAGATGATGTAACGCGGCTGCGGCCGGAGGTGTTCTTGCTGACGCGGAAGCCCTTGACGCCGGTGGAAATGCCGACGCCGGACTTGCTGAGATTCAGCTTTGTACCGCCGCCCAGTTTAATGCTTTTACGGAATCTTATGCCCATAGTTGACACGACCTTTCCAATAATTTTTTACGGAGGAGTAGACATGGAGCAGCACAACAGTACATACCTGATGGCAGAGGCCCTGGAGATTTTCTCCGCACTATCCCCCGAGAATCAACGAAAAGTTATTCTTTTCCTCGCAGATTCAGTAATTCTAGATATGCCTTCAACTGGCGATCCGGAGGAAGGTTCTTGTATAGCTCCATAAACATGTCTTGGCTGCCGGCCGGTTGGTCGGCGGCTTTTGTTTCGCCCAGCAGGTCGCTGACGGTGCAGCCGAGATACTGCGCCAGTTGCTGCACCTTGGCGACAGACGGAATCTGCCCGCGGTTTATGTCGCTGATGAAGCTGGTGCCCACGCCGCTTTCACGACAAGCCACCGTGGGTTTGACGCCTTTCAGCGCACAATAAATTTTTATGTTTTGCACAAAGATTTCCTTATCCATGGTGCCCTCACACTATATGCAAATTGTGCATCATTACAAATAATCTGTAATTACGCATTTTTCTATTGACAATCCGTGATTACGGATTTATGCTTATACCATCCCCCGGGCGGACAGGCCCGCGGGACAATGTCCTCCCAAAGTGTTTTCCTGACACCTCTCTTATCGACTGACTTCTGGGCGCTCCGTGCGCCCCAGAAGGAAGTCCACGGAGCAATCCAGCCGATCGGCGATCAGGGCAAGGGAGACGTAGGACATGATGCTGCCGCCAGCAAGCTGCGAGACGGCGTTGATACCGAGGCCGCAATCTTGCAGCAGCGTCCGCATGGGAATCTTCAATTCTTTGGCACGGCGCTTGATGCGGAACGCTACAAACTGTGGATCATACATAAAATTTCCTCGCAAAGTTTGTTGGCAATCACAAAAATCACTATGCGTGATGATTTTGTGTTGACAATCACGATGCATCGTGATATTTTTAAGCTACAACAGGCGTGACGAGCCTGATGTGCACCCTTTCCCCAGGTATTGTGGCACAGGAGCAAGCGCCCCTGTGCTGCCGGGTGGCGCCGGCGCGCAGACGCGGATGTGTACGATGGTTTTCTTTACTCATTTTCTCTCTTCCCATTGTACCATCCGTTTTTGCGTCCTGTCAAGTTAACAGACGTTAAAAGGAGGTGAGCGTGTGCAATTGAGCGACAACATCCGTCTTCGGCGGGAAGCCAAAGGACTGACGCAGACCGAACTCGGGCGGATGTGCAAGTTGACGGCAGCGGCCATCAGCTACTACGAGCGGGGCAAACGCAAGCCCTGCATGGCGGCACTGCTGGCGCTGTCCAAGGCTCTCGGCTGCACGGTCGAGGAGTTGGTGGGCGGTGCGGCCAGCGCCTGAGCATAGCATACCAGACGGAAGGAGGAATTTCCATGGCGAATGGCGGCGGAAACATCTATCAGACCGCCCGAAAATCGGCGGGTCTAACCCAGGAGGCAGCCGCGGAACGGCTGGCGGTGAGCCTGACCAGCCTGCGGGCCTATGAGGGCGGCGAGCGCATCCCTGCGGGCGACGTGGTGGCCCGGATGTGCATCGTCTACGACACGCAGTTTCTGGGCGTGCAGCACCTGCAGGCGTTCGGCGCATTGCTGCCGGAATGCGTGCAGGAGGCCCGGCCGGAGCGGCTGGAAACGGCCACCATCAAGCTGGTGCGGCGGATCATGCGCTTTGCCGAGAGCCACCGGGACGACCGGCTATTAGAGATCGCCGAGGACGGCGTGATCGACGACGAGGAACGACCGGAGTTTCTGGCCATCACGGCGGAGCTGACGGACATCGTTAAGGCCGCGCTGGCCCTGATGTATACGGAGGAGGTGTAACCATGCCGAGGGTCAATCTGATCCGGGACGAGGGCCGGGAACGGGCCAAGGTGCGGCGCGCCCTGATCCGCATGAAGTGCGCGGAGCGGGACATCCCATCCCAGGCGGTGCTGGCCCGGAAGATCGGGCTGAATGAGTCCACCATGAGCACCAAGATCAACAGCGGCGCGTGGACGGCGGACGACCTGCGGGCGCTGGACCGGCAGCTGCGCTTCAGCGCGGAGGAGCTGGCCCGGTTCGTGCGGGCATGAAAACAGCCGCCAGAGGGCGGCGGGAAGGAGCATGTGAAAGGAGGTGAGACGTGTGGGCGACTGGGTACTATACGCGGCGGCCATTGTCGGCGCGTGGACGGCGGCTTCGGCCACGATCACGCTGGCGGAATCGCTGGGCAAAAAGAAAGACCGCCTTTCGGCTGGCACCGAAAAGCGGTCAGTAGCGGAGAGAGTCCGCTAAATGAGAACACTATCATTGTAGCAGAAAAACACTGAACTGGCAAGGGGGAATTTGGGAAAATGGCAGAAAATTTAGAGCGTCCGGCGTACTGGGCGGTGATCCCCGCCGACGTGCGCTATGACGACAACATCCCCGCTAACGCCAAGCTGCTCTACGGCGAGATCACGGCCCTGTGCAACAACGAGGGCTACTGCTGGGCCTCCAACGAGTACTTTGCCCAGCTGTTCGGCTGGGCCACCAAGTCGGTGACCCGGCTGGTCTCGGCCCTGCGGGACGCCGGTCACATTGAGGTGGAAATGGCGCCCTGCGGCGGCGGTACCGAGCGGCGGATCTACGCCGGTGTGGCTGTGGGGGGTGTCCGCAAAATTGCGGAGGGGGTCTCCGCAAAATTGCGGAGTCTATAATATGTTGAATAATACAGAGAATAATACCCCCCTTACCCCCCAAGGGGGAAAGCGTGGCAAAAAGGCGGAATGGGAGCCGGATCGGTTCGAGGGTCTATGGAAATTTTACCCGGTGATTCAGAAGGCCGACGGCACCTCCACCAGCAAGGGTGACAAGGGCGATGCCCGCCGTGCATGGAACGCACTGAAGCCCTCGCCGGAGCTGATCCGCGACATGGGCGTGTGGCTGAAGCTGAAGCTCCGGTACGACGAGCAGTACGCCAGGGGCTACGGCGTCAAAACCGTGTCCGTCTGGCTCAACAGCATCCGCCGCAACGGCGGCGTGCTGGAGATGCCGGAGGTGCCGCAGGTCACGCAGGCGGCGCAGCATTCCGCTCCTGACGCCCCCACCATGGACTACGACTGGGGGGATGACGAGTGGCCGACGTAATGCCCGCCCAGCGCTGGCTGGAGGCGGAGAACGCCGTGATGGGCGCGCTGCTGCTGGACGAGCGGCTGGCCTCGCCCATTCTGGCGGCGGTGGACGCCGCGGACATCTGCGACGCCGCCAACCGCAGGATCTATCAGGCGGCCCGGGCGCTGCTGCTGGAGGACAAGCCGGTGGATCCGGTGACCATCCGCGGCAAGGCGGGGCCGGCGTGTGAGCAGAGGATCCTCCAGCTGATGGAGATCACGCCCACCACCGCCAACTGGCGGGAGTACGCCGCCATCATGCATGAGCAGGCCGTCATGGCCCGCATTCGAGACACGGCTCACGACCTGATGGCCGAGCCGACGCTGGAGGGCTGCCGCAGCAAGGTGGCCGCTCTGGGTGAGATGCTGTCCGCCAGCCGGGGTGTCGAGGCGTGGACGATGACGGACGCCTATCGGCACTTCATGGAGACGCAGGACGCCGCCGAGAAACGGGTCTATGTCAGCTACGGCATCCGCGAGCTGGACGCCGTCACATTCACGGAGCGGGGCGACGTGGTGATCGTGGGCGGCGAGCCCTCCAGTGGCAAGACGCTGCTGGCGCTGCAAATGGCCTATCACATGGCCCAGACCTACAACGTGGGCTTCTTCAGCTTGGAGACCAATCCGGCCAAGCTGACCGACCGTCTGGTAGCCGCTGCCATCGATGTGGACCTCACCTCCATCAAGCGGCAGCAGCTGAAGGACGGCGACTGGCAGCGGGTGGCCGAGGGTGGACGGGACTTTACAGGTCGCCGTCTGACGCTGATCCGGGGCTCCGGCATGACAGCCTCCCGCATTCAGGCACTGAGCCGGTCGTATGGCTTCGACGTGATCTTCGTGGACTACGTGCAGTTGATCGCGCCGGAGACGGATCCCCGCCTGGGGCAGACGCAGGCCATGGCGGCGGTGTCCCGCTCCATGCACATGTTTGCCCAGAACAGCGGCACGCTGGTGGTGGAGCTGGCACAGCTTTCCCGCCCGGAGAAGCAGGGCAAATGGCGCGAGCCCACCATGCACGATCTGAAGGAGACCGGCCAGCTGGAGCAGGATGCTGACGTCATCATGATGCTCTATAAGCCGGAGGTAGGTGGAAAGTGCTACGGCTTCGAGGTGGGTGATCAGGAGCAGGCGGACGGCATGCGCATGCTGAAGCTGGCGAAGCAGAAGGAGGGTCGACTGCTGCTGCCTATCCCGATGCATTTTGACGGCGCGAAGCAGCGCATGTCCGTCATGGCCGGGCCGGACGGTCGGGCGCTGATGCGCAAGTTTTCCGATCTAGCCAAGGCCAGGCAGGCCCAACGGGCCGCCAAGCGCGGCGATCCCGTCCCCGGCCAGGTGAAGCTGACAGAGATCCAGGACGACGGCACGATGCCGTTTTGAGGAGGTGGCCAATGGAGATTGGCGGCAAGATCATGTTCGTGCCGTACTGCAACCGCGCCGGCGTGACGGGCGAGATCAAGAGCAAGCCCGTGCCGGGCCGGGTGGTGTGGATCCATCCGCAGCTGCGCTTCGCGGTGGTGGAGCGGCGCACGAAAAATTATACATACCGGGAGGCGGTACGCCTGACCCGGGCGGAAAGAAGGATGATGCTGAATGAGAACAATAGCGATCATGAACCTGAAGGGCGGCGTGGGCAAGACGGTCACGGCCCTCAATTTGGCCGACGTGCTGCGGCGGGCCGGTAGGCGCGTGGTGCTGGTAGACTGCGACGGCCAGGCCAACCTGACGGAGTTTTACCTGCAGGAGGCGGCGCTGGACGCGCTGGAAGATGGCGGCATTACGGTGACCGACCTGCTGATGGGCGACGCCGAGCCGCTGTGGAGCGACAACGTGATCCCGCTGGGCAGCGACGGTCTGGTGTCGCTGCTGCCGGCGGACTCGTCCCTGTACACGCTGGACATCGCCGCCATCAAGGCGGGGCAGGGCGTGTCCATCAAGGCCTTTGAGGACTTCCGGGACGCGGCGGCGGAAGACGGCGTGGATTACATGATCTTTGACTGCCCGCCCGGTTTCAGCGCCGGTAGCGTTGCCGCCCTGAACGCCGCGGAGGGCGTGGTGGTGACCACCAAAGTGGACGGCTTTTCCCTGCGGGGCGTGGCCAAGCTCCGGGCGCAGCTGCGCTCCATGGTCAGCGCGGGCAACGGCGGGATCGACGGCGTGCTGATCACCCAGTGGCGCAAAGATAACGCCGTGCTGGCGGGCGAGAAGGTGCTGCGGAACGCACGGGGGTTGAAGGTGTTCGACACGGTGATCCGGTGGTCGAGCCCCGTGGACGGCTCCACCATGGCCCAGCAGCCGCTGGACGAGTACAGTCCCCGCAGCAACGCGGCGCAGGACTACCGGGCATGGGTCAAGGAGTATCTGGGCGAGGAGGTGACGGGCTGATGGCGGAATCAATCAAGATATGCAAGCACAACATCGATGGGTTTGGTTCCTGCGATATCGCGGCAGACGGCGTCTGCGTTCAGGGTCCCTGTCACGCTGAGGAACTGGCGGAGTACGCGCCGGTGATACATGGTGAATGGCGTCATTCCCGCTACGTTGACTGCTCTGAGTCGTTTGAACTTGTCAAATGCAGCAACTGTAGCCACGAGGCATACGCAATGGCAATCTATGTCCGGGGCGGCAACTACTGCCCCAACTGCGGCGCCAAGATGGACGGGGAGGTGACGGGCTGATGGCTGACTACATTGATCGCGAGAAGCTGCTTGATGATCTTTCCGCCGCCGTAGATCATCGCGGAATGGGCGAGATCATCGCACAGACACTGACGCGGTACGTCAAGCGTCAGCCTCCTGCCGACGTGGCGCCGGTGGTGCATGGGCGGTGGGAATTTCTCGGTCCTAACAGGCTTATCAAGGGATGCCTGTGTGGCACTTGCTCTGCCTGCAAAGTCAGAAGCAAGTACATTGAGACCCCTGCGCTGTGCCCCAACTGCGGCGCCAAGATGGACGGAGGTGATCTGGATGGCCGGTAAAGCCTCGAAAAAGTTCGACCTGGGCGAGCTGACCCGGGCGCTGGCAGGGGATGTTCCCGATCCGGGAACGGAGGGCCGCGACCAGATCGAGTACATCGACATCGGCCTGATCGACAGCGACCCCGGCAATTTCTACGAGCTGCGGGACATCCCCGAGTTGGCCGGCGACATCGAGACGGTGGGCCTGCAGCAGCCGCTGCTGGTGCGGCCCGGCGAGGACGACAATGTGGTGGTGCTGATCTCCGGCCACCGGCGCAGGGCGGCGCTGCAGCTGCTGGTGGACGAGGGTAAGGAGCAGTTTCGGCAGGTGCCGTGCATCCGGAAGGTGGGCGGGAGCGCCCTGGACTACGAGATGCAGCTGATCTTCGCCAACGCTCACACCCGCGAGCTGACCAGCGCCGAGAAGGCCAAGCAGGCCCTGCGGCTGGAGGAGATCTTCTATCAGCTGAAGGAGCAGGGCTATGAGTTCCCCGGCCGCATGATCGACCATGTGGCGGAGGCCTGCAACATCAAACGGGCCAAGCTGGGGCGGCTGAAGAAGATCGAGGCCCACCTCGCCCCCTGCTACAAGCCCCTGTGGGACGCCGGCAGCTTGCCGGAGGACACCGCCGACGCGCTGGCCGGTCTGCCCCAGGAGGTGCAGGAGCGGATCATGCGGGTCTGCCCCAAGAAAATGCCCACGGCCAGCGCCATCCGCAAAATGGGTGAGCGGCTGAAGTCCAAGCAGTACGATTACTGCACGGTGGGCTTCCGGTGCCCGGACGGAGGTGCCTGCGCTCATCAGGACAAGTTCTTTCGGCATGACCTGACCTGCGGAAGTTGGGAGACCTGCCAAGCCTCCAAATGCTGCGTGGAGTGCTATGCAGGCGGTGACCATAGGGTGTATGGCAGCGCGTGCGGTGCTGCGTGCGCAGAGATGTGCGCCAAGGCCCGCGCCGTCTACGAGAAGGCCAAGGCCGACAAGAAGGATCGCGACGAGCGGGAGGCCGCCAGGGCCTGCTGCAAGGCCGTGCAGAAGGCCATGGCGGACGCGGCGCGGATCGTCCGGGCTGCCGACGCGGCGGGGCTGGACGACGGCACGGAGCTGGAGTCCAGCTATGCGATTCTGTCCAAGCTGGAAACGCTGCGGCGGATCTCGCAGGGCGACATTCCGGAGGACGTGAACAATTACGTGCTGGGCGAGATCATTCCCCGGCGGACGGAAACCCTGGTCAGTCTGGCGTGGACGCTGCACTGCTCCACCGACTACCTGCTGGGGCTGACGGATCAGCTGCGGGTCTCATCCGCGGAGCCGGGCCAGATGGTGCTGGCGGCGTGGATGCCCGGCGGCCTGACGCCGCCCGAACCGTGCGAGGTGGTGGCGGACGTTGACCCCGGAGACGGCGGAAAGCCCGTGCGCAGTTTCCTGCGGTGGCGTGGTGGCGCGTGGATGTTCAAGAATCTGGACAAGAATATCGACATGACAGTGATCCGGTGGCTGCGGCTGCCGGAGACGGAAAAGGAGGAGAACGATGACGGCGATTGATCTGACCCGCGACCAGTGCGCTGCGCTGGCGGACTTCCTGCGGCGGACGGTGGATCGCGGCATGGACAACGGCTACGACGAGATCGAGCTGCTGGTGCTGGCCCAGCGGGCCCTGCGGAACGCTGCCAAGCCTGTCGGTCCCGCGCTGTTGTGTGATGTGCCCAAGTCGGGCACGCCGGAAGGGGGGGTACGGTGAGCGCTGCGCGTGAAGTTGCATCGGCTCGACCCTCCGGCGCGTCGGAGGCGGCCCGCTTCAAGCTGGAGACCGCCGACCGGCTGGTGACCTATCGCTCCAGTCAGGGGCTGGACTGCTTGGGCCGTCTGGCGGCCCTGTGCGGCGGCGACGTGAACGGCGACAAGCTTACCCGGATGTGCGACTGGGAGAGATTCCCCATAGAGACGTGGCGGCAGGTGGCCGCCGCGCTGGATAAGCTGGAAGGAGGAAATGAAGATGGATCGGCTGAATGCGGTGCTTGAGGCCCTGCATTTCCGTTTTGATGTCGGGTGCCGCACCTGTGATGGCTGCGAAAATTTGCCGGAATGCGCCGGTCTGGACGTCAGCGCATTTGAGCTGCTTCAAGAATACGTTGACCGCTGCGCACGCTACGCCGATGAGATCATGGTGCTGCGGGAGCAGCGCCGGTGGATCTCCGTGACGGAGCGCCTGCCCGCACCGGGTGAGCGTGTACTAGGCGCTACGGCGGGGCTGTTCGTGGGTGAGTGTTACCTTGACCGCTGCGGCGTCTGGCATCGTGCCTATGGTACGCATTGGATTTTGATAGACTGGCCCGTCACCCACTGGATGCCGCTGCCGGACGAGCCGGAGGTGACGTGCGATGGGTAAGCAGAGCGGCTTCCTGCTGAAGCTGCAGGAAAACCAGAAGCGGAACATGCACTTGCAGCGGCTGTTCACCATCCAGCAGTGCGAGGACATGGCCCTGATCACGCTGGGGCAGGACTTCGGCTTTGGCGAGAAGCGGGCCACGGAGTTTCTGGAGAAGTTCCGGGAGACCTTCGAGGCCTACGCCTCTCTGTGTCTGGAGAACGCCAAGGGCGACGCGAATATGGACTATACCAAGGGCTGCATCGACCGGGAGCTGGCGCGCATCATGGGCAGCGCCTTCCAGCCCTGGGAGGTGCGGTACCCGGAGAAAGTGTTTGGTGGAAAATGATCACTCTGGAAGTTGAAAGCTATTGTCATAAGTGCGACCGCTTTGAGCCTGTGGCACGTCGAAGTGCAACCTTGGTGGTGGCCTCTATGCTTGGGCCAGTGAATTCCATCGTAAGCGATGTTGTTGTGTGTTGTGTCAACGCAGAGGTCTGCCGGGCCACCGAGCAGCTGATCCGGTCAGAGATCGCGGCAAAGGAGGGTGAGGGATGACCCGAAAACGATACATCAAGCTGCTGATGGCGTGTGGGTTCCCTCGCGGCGAGTGCAATGAGGCGGCCAGGGCGGCGCGAATCGCTCGCGACTCTTACCGACGAGATCTGGAGTGCTGGGAAGCCAGCCTCCGCATTGTAGCGGCGAATTGCGCGGTGGCGTATGAGGCGACATTCCGTCAGTGCGCCGCTGACCTCCTCCACCGTGCCCTGTATGGCGAGGTGGCCCATGAGTAAGGGCCCTCGTCTGTGCGTGGTGACGCAGCGGGCGGGCCCGCTGACCAAGACCTATACCACCGACCGCATCAGCCGCGTGGAGTGGGCGGCCCGGCAGCAATGCTGCGGCTCGCCCTCCTCCGACCCTATGATCTGGAGCAAAAGCGAACAGAAACTGGAGCTGTACCTTGCTTTGTTTGAATTCTCCGGCGCGCACTATGTGCTGACGTTCCGGGACGCAGATTTGCCGCAGGATTTCGACGGCGCCAAGCGGCGGCTGGCGGCCTTTGTCAGGCGGGTGCGCCGACGATATCCGGAGGTGCGGCGCTACGTCTACGGTGTGGAGGCGGGCCATGAGCACGATCGCTGGCACCTCCATTTTGTGGCCGACGAGCAGGAGCTCCCGCTGGAGGCGGTGACAGAACTGTGGCGCTACGGCTTCGTCAATCCGGGCTATCGTGAGTACCCGGTGCTGTGTCAGGACGACGGGTACCGCAGGCTGGCGCACTATCTGTGCAAGCCTGACCGGATGATTCCGCTGGGACGGCACCGGTGGGGCGCTGCCAAGGAGATGCGCCGCATGATCCCTCCGCCGACGGTGCGGGTGCAGGCACGGCGGCCGGGCGTTCCCAAGGACGCGTTCTGGGCGGGCTTCGAGGCCGCGCCGGTGCGCAAGGTGGGCGGCCAGTCCAGCCCGCTGATGGAGTACTCCGACTGGATCGCCGCGCCCAAGCCCGGAACGTACCAGTTTCTGGAGACTGACACGAAAGCGTAAGCGCTTATAATTAAATCAAAGAAATTATAATTATGCTTCTACTATTAGTAATTACTTGTAACGCTACGACTTATTTATGGACAAAGTGAGAAAAGGAGGCGAAAGGCCTTGCGAGTCACATCGCAATGTGGTAGACTTGATGTAGATAGCCGAGGATTTGTCACTTGCCCCAAATGCGGCAACCCGCGGCTTGCGAGGGTGAGACGGGACACCAGCGCGGATAACTTCCCGGCGTACTGTTCCCGATGCAAAACGGAGATCCTCCTGCATATCGAGGGTAAGACCAGAGCGCTTGACGCCAGAGTCCAGAACTGAGCCATGATGGCTTGTGTTCGGATTCTGGCGTTTTTGTTTTGCCTGGAGGTGGCTCATGGGCTTTGACTATTCCAGCCGCAACAAGCGGTGGCAGGCCGTCCGGAAGCTGGCGCTGAAGCGTGACGGGTACCTGTGCCGGGAGTCGGCGCGATACGGCAAGGTCGTGGAAGCCAACGTGGTGCATCACGTCTGGCCCGCGGAGGACTATCCCGAGTACGCCTACGAGCTGTGGAACCTGCTGTCGCTGTGCCAGGCGCAGCACGACGCGATGCACGATCGCGTCACGCGGGCGCTGACGCCGTTGGGCGAGCGCTGGCGGCGCCGGACGATACCCCCCCCACCCTGAGGCCGTGCCTCTCTGCCTCAGATGAC
>OIZX01000348.1_pt1 | contig 33094 bp, 31 predicted proteins | sample 1588621 | NCBI WGS metagenome assembly OIZX01 (sample SAMN03283276) | human gut metagenome | biome: human-associated habitat; material: feces | host: Homo sapiens | place: Peru | collected 2012 | reverse complement strand
GTTCTAACTATAACATCTCATTCCTCATCAAGGAGAGAGACAAGAAGCAGGCATTGCAGAACTTGAGCGACAGACTCTTCGAGAAGTAATTTAAGTGAAGAACGAAGAGTGAAGAGTGAAGAATTCGTATGCAATGCTTCCTACTCACTCTTCGTTGGTTATTCTGATTTACAATAAATTGGATTTTCTAATTTGACTATATAAGATATTAATTTTAGATTTAAGGTAAATGAAAGGAACATTTCCTATAGATAAGTTTCAGGAGATACAGACTCCGTTCTACTATTACGACACAGCCCTGCTGAGACAAACTCTCAGAACCATCTGCGAGGAAGCCAGCAAACATCCAGGCTTTGAGGTGCACTATGCCGTAAAAGCCAATGCCAATGCCAAAGTGTTGGGCGTTATCAGCCACGCAGGGTTGGGAGCCGACTGTGTGAGCGGAGGAGAAATACAAGCAGCCCTTCATGCAGGATTTCCAGCCGACAAAATCGTTTATGCTGGAGTAGGAAAAAGCGACTGGGAGATTAATCTCGGACTGCAGAAAGGCATTTTCTGCTTTAACGTAGAAAGCATCCCTGAACTCGAGATTATCAACGAGTTGGCAGAGCAGCAAAACAAGACTGCACAGGTCTGCTTCAGAATCAATCCCAACGTGGGGGCTCACACCCATGCCAATATTACAACAGGATTGGCTGAAAACAAATTTGGAATTGCCATGCACGATATGGAGAACGTAATGGCTGAAGCTGCAGGTATGAAGCATATCAAGGTTCTCGGCCTACATTTCCACATCGGTAGTCAGATACTTGACATGGGAGACTTCGAAGCACTCTGCAATCGCATCAACGAACTGCAAAACAAGCTGGAAGCTCACCACATTGAGGTAAAGAACATCAACGTGGGCGGAGGTCTTGGCATTGACTACAAACATCCCAACCGCGTGCCCATACCCGACTTCAAATCCTACTTCGACACTTACGCCAAGCATCTCAAACTACGTGACGGTCAAAAGGTACATTTCGAACTGGGACGCTCAGTAGTGGGACAAATGGGATCGCTCATCACCCGTACGCTCTACATCAAACAAGGAACAGCCAAGCAGTTTGCTATCGTAGATGCCGGAATGACCGACTTGATACGACCAGCACTCTACCAGGCTTATCACAAGATAGAAAACATTTCGAGTGACGAACCCGTAGAGACTTACGACGTTGTAGGCCCCATCTGTGAGTCGAGCGATGTCTTTGCTAAAGCTATCGACCTCAACAAGACCCACCGTGGCGACCTCATAGCCATCCGTTCTGCTGGAGCCTATGGTGAAATCATGGCAAGTCAGTACAACTGCCGACAGATGCCTAAAGGCTACATGACAGAAGAAATGTAAGACGGAAAAAATTACGAGAAAGAAAAATAATGATGATTATCAGTACTACAACTATCATCGCAGGCGCAGTAGTGTTTTTATTGGCTATCCTCGGATCGCTGATAAATCCATTTCTGCGCTCGTTGCGTTTGCATACAGTGAGTGAACAACAAGGTAATGATACCGAAACAGAAGAACAACAAGCAGAACAGAAAGCCACGCTCTCACCGTCTGTCACGGTTCTTATCACAGCTCACGACAATCTGCCTGAGTTGGAACGCAATCTGCCATCATTCCTCAAGCAGAAATACCCCAACGACTATCAGGTAGTCGTAGTTTGCCAAAATAGCGATGGCGATACCATCGACTTCTTGAAACGCCTGTCAGCAGAACACACACACCTCTATTACACCTTCATACCCGACAGTTCACGCTATATGAGTCGCAAGAAACTGCAAATCACCGTGGGTGTGAAAGCCTCTAAGTACGAGTGGATCTTGCTGACCGAACCCACCTGTAGAGCCAACAACGACGAGTGGCTTGCTGCTATGACACGTCAATGTCAAGACCCCACCCATCTCGTGTTGGGCTATGTCTGCACAGAAGACACCTGCAAGGGTGTAAGACGCTTTGACACCATCCGAGAAGCTTACTATCTGCTGCGTCGCGCACAACGCTCCTATGGTTATCGCACCAACCTGCCTAACGTACTCTTCCGCAAAAGTGATTTCATGAACCAGCAAGGTTTTCAAGGCAACTTAGAATACCTACGCAGCGAATATGACTTCTTGGTCAATAAATATGGACAAGAGGGAGGAACGGCAGTCGAACTGAATGAAGCTGCCTGGCTTACTCAGGAAGCACCAACAGACAAGAGCTGGCACAACGCACATCTCTATCTACAGGCTTCGCGCAAGTCTATGCTTCGACATCGTTCCATGCGCACCTTGATGTTCTTCGACCATCTGCTGCCCCACCTCAGCCTTACAGCATCCCTTGTCACCTTGGCTTATGCCATCATGACGCAAGACTGGATTCTTACAGCTTGTGCAGGCTTTTCCCTACTCTTGCTCATCATCCTGAGAGTCATCATTGCCCACAAAGCCATCTCGCATTTCGACAAAGACATCGCCACTTACAAGCTACCCTTCTATGAGTATGGAGTCATCTGGCGAAACTTAGCCAACAAAGTGCGCTACTGGCATGCAGACAAGAATGATTTCACAAGCCACAAGCTGTAGAAGAGTTTTTTCTAAAAAAAGTGAACAACGATGAAAGTATATCTATTCATATCTAAGGCAAAAAAGCAACACATCATGTACCATGCCTACATCGAGACTTTACAACAAAGACTCGACATCACCACCTGCATGGAAGATGCCGATGTGGTAGTGTTGCTGGGGGGATGGACACAGCAAGGAGCCCGTCTGGCTCGATGCTCCAAGAAGATGGGCATACCTTATATCGTATGTCCACTTGGCGATATATCGGAAAGAAATCTTAACAACCCAGGCATCAAACGAAGCCTCCAAAGCATGATCTACCTACGCAATATGTGTAGACAAGCCGAAGTGCTCGTTGCAACAACCCCCTTAGAGAAAGCATATCTCGAATCGTTGGGATGGAATCATCACGTGATACTCATTCGCTATTACGGGTACAGCCATCTCACATCTGAAAACACCATGTCCGAAGACTGGCAGAGCACTGACGAAACCATCTTTGCCAACTATGAGAAGCGTAAGGCGGAAGCCATCGCTGCCAAAACCCAAGAAGCCATCATCGCGCAAATCATGCAAATTAAGAGTAGGATGCCGCACAAGAACATACCACAAAAATATCTTGACGACCTGCACACCCTGCTCTATGCCGACAACTACGACGAGGATGCCATCAATGCCGAACTCGCCAAATGGAAACTCAATAACTACGCAGCTGCTGTCTTCCAGGTCATGACCGAGAAGACAGGACTCACCGAGGGATTCATGCCACTGCCAGCAAAAGAGGGCAGAAAGAGCCGCCAGATACTGCAATACGTCAAATAGCCGTCACCCCGTATGTAAACCTCCTACATGACAGATTTCACAAGCATAAACTCTCAGGCAAGCACACTGCCTGCCCTCAGCATAGCCGACTCTATCAATCAGACGTTGAAAGAGTCGGCTAATCTTGTAGTCACAGCACCCCCAGGAGCGGGCAAGTCCACGTTGCTCCCTCTTACCATCCTTGAAGGGATGAACAGCAAGGGAAAAATCCTCATGCTGGAACCAAGACGACTTGCAGCCCGACAAATTGCCGAGCGAATGGCCAATCTCATAGGAGAGCCAACAGGCAAGACGGTGGGCTACCGTGTACGCTTTGAAAACAAAGTATCTGCAGAAACCCGCATCGAAGTTCTCACAGAAGGCATACTCACCAGAATGTTGGTCAACGACGCCACTCTCGAGGGCATAGACGCTATCATCTTCGACGAGTTTCACGAAAGAAGCATCCATTCCGATTTAGCACTGGCACTCACCCTGCAAGCGCAGCACATCATCCGCCCCGATTTGAAAATCATTATCATGTCGGCTACCATCGACACTTCCTTCATCTGCCAGAAGCTCCAAGCACCGCTCATCGAGTGTGCAGGAAGAATGTTTCCTGTTCGAACAGTCTATGCCGAGGCTGACGTAGACAAGTACAACATACATAAAGAGGTGGCAGCCATTGTGATGCGAGCTCATCGCGACCATGAGGGCGACATCCTTGCCTTCTTGCCAGGACAAGCAGACATACTGAGATGCGAAGAACTCCTTGCCAATAGTCTTGCTGGCACGCCGACACAGATATTCCCACTCTACGGCAATCTCTCACCCGAGAAACAACGTCAAGCCATAGCTCCGTCACGCCATGGCGAGCGAAAGATCGTTCTCGCAACGCCCATTGCCGAAACATCGCTCACCATCGAGGGCGTAAGAATCGTTGTCGACTCAGGACTCTGCCGTCAGTTGGTTTTTGACGCTCACACAGGACTCAGTCATCTCACCACCGTGCGCATCAGCAAGGACATGGCCATCCAACGAAGAGGGCGAGCAGGCAGAGTGGCTGAGGGCATCTGCTACCGGCTATGGACGCAAACCTCAGAACACCTCATGCAGGAACAACGCAAACCCGAGATCGAAGAGGCCGACCTTACCTCGATGGTTCTCGATATTGCTGCCTTCGGAGAGAAAGACCCCATGTCGCTCCCATGGCTCACGCCACCATCCCATAGCAACATCTACAATGCGAAACACTTACTCCTTTCGCTGCAAGCCATCAGCGAGGACGGAAGCGCCACACTCCTTGGCAAGGAGATGGCTGCTCTCCCCTGCCATCCTCGTATCGCCAAGATGATACTCTGTTCAGCCACTGATGCCCAAAAAGCTTTGGCCTGCGACATGGCTGCTCTCTTGGAAGAAAAAGACCCTATGAGCGAAAACGCGGATTCAGACATGACCCTACGCATCACCATGCTACGTTCACAGAGAGAAAAGAAGAACTTGGGTAGATGGGCACGCATCGCACAGATAGCACAAGAATACCGCAAGCTACTCCAGGTAAAAGAGGACAACCATCCCGTTGCTCCCGAAGCAGTAGGAAGCCTGATAGCCTCAGCTTATCCAGAGCGAATCGCTATGGCTCTCGACAACATCGGCAACTTCAGATTGTCAGGAGGAGAGCCTCTATTCATCGACCGAAACGACCCCATGTCCACGCACACATGGCTCACCATAGCTTCGCTCAACGCTGTGGGCAAGAAAGGCAAGGTGTTTCTCTCTGCACCCGTCAGCATCGACGACCTGCCCACCTCGACATACACCAATATCTCATGGGACAGCAAAGCGGGAATGGTGCGAATGCAAAGGGAAAACCGCATCGGAATGTTGGTCATAGAAAGCAAACCCATCCATGATGCCGACAAAGAAGAAGTGATAGACATCATCTGTTCTGCAGTAAAGAAAGACGGACTCAGTATGTTCGACTGGAATGAGCAGGTGAAACGTCTGCAGCAGAGAGTGGCAAAGATAAAACAGTGGCACCCTGAGATGAACGTGCCCGACCTTTCCACTGAGCATCTGATGGCAACTGCCGCAGAATGGTTGCCCTTCTATCTGGAACAAGAGGGAAAGTTGAAAACAACCATTGCCGAGCTCAAGAAGCTCGACCTTGCAGAGATACTATGGGCGCAGATACCCTACGAACTGCAAGAAGAAATAGACCGCTTGGCCCCCACACATATCGAAGTTCCTTCAGGAAGCCGCATCCGCATCGACTATCGGCCAGGAGCAGAGGCACCCGTACTAAGTGTACGATTACAGGAATGTTTCGGTATGAACCAAACGCCCAAGATCGACAACGGTAGGCAACCACTCTTGATGGAGCTCCTGTCTCCAGGTTTCAAACCCGTGCAACTCACGCAAGACCTCGCCAGCTTCTGGCAAGGCACTTACTTTGACGTACGCAAGGAGCTAAAGCGACGTTACCCCAAACACTTCTGGCCCGAGAATCCCTTAGAGAGTGAAGCGGTGAGAGGAGTAAAGCGTTCCTGCCCATAAGCAAGTCTGCACTGGGAGAGCAGTGCTTCCAGCCTGCCCATAAGCAAGACTGCACTGGGGAGGGCGTGGCATCTTGCCCGCCCATAAAAAAATGTCCCAACCTCCAAACATTAAATTTAACACTTAACATTATACAAATAAACATTAAACACTAAACAAAACAATGAACGGAATATACACCATACTACTCTTAGTATTAAGCAACATCTTCATGACCATAGCATGGTATGGCCACCTCAAACTACAACAGACAGGGGTCAGCAGTAACTGGCCATTAGTAGGCGTAATAGCCTTCAGTTGGGCGATAGCCTTCTTTGAATACTGTTGTCAAGTGCCTGCCAACCGCATGGGCTTTATCGACAATGGCGGACCATTCTCGTTGGTTCAGCTCAAGGTGATACAGGAATGTATTTCCCTTATCGTCTTCGCCATCATTGCCAACATCCTCTTCCAAGGCCAGAGTCTGCATTGGAATCATTTGGCAGCCTTCATCTGCCTCATTGCCGCCGTCTACTTCGTCTTTATGAAGTAGATAGAGGGGGAAGAATGTGCATGAAACACATCGTTCATCTACAAATACTACGATTCGTTTATAATAAAGAAGCAAGGCATCTGTTTCAGTGTTTAGTGGATTGCTTATGGGGGTGTGCACTGGGGAGAGCCCCCATACGCAATCTACTACCCCAGTTTGGGTTAAACAAATCATATTCTTTCTAAACACTATGGCTGTTTGCTCTTTGTGAACGACAAAAAAAGTCCGACAGCTCAGTCGTAAGACTGCTGCTGTGGGACTTATATTAAAAAAAATCGTAACCTTACTCGAGACCGAACAATGCCCTCAAGCCACCATCTACACCTGAGAAGCCCATGAAGGCAAGACTCAACAAGGCTGCTGTTACCATGACAATGGCAATGCCCTGCATGCCCTTAGGGATGCGAACCAAAGCCTGCTGCTCGCGGATGCCAGCAAAGACGATGAGTGCCAAAGCAAAGCCAAGAAGCTACTGGATACCCTGCGATTGCTCTGCAAGGACAAGAAGGAATACAATAAAAATCTTTGTGCCCTGCTGAGTAAGGAAGAATGTTCAAAATCATGCCCTAAGTGCATAAATTTTAACGATTTGTATCCCCATACATTCTATTTCCCCATTCTCGAATGCAGCAGTGGCAAAATCCTCGGCTTGAGCCTCATCCGTTGCAGCAACATAATAGCTCACCATCTCTCCCAACTCTGTCTCTATCTGAACATCAAAATAAACCATAGGCTACAATACTATTTTTTAGATTCTACATTTTTATCTAACATATCATTTGGTCAGAATTTCTTACCAAAGCCTCCCTATAAACATCCATCATTCGTTTTCTGAGATGCATCGGCGCAATCACTTCCAAAGAACGGCTTCGTGACAACAATGCCATCACAAAGTCGTTGGTAATCTTGACATGCACAGAAATCTTGAACACTTTACCATCATCCACTAAAACCCTCTGAGTATGATGCAGCGGCATTGCCTTCAAGAAATAGCCATCCCTATTATCATATTGCAAGACAACCTCCTCTACGGGCAAACACTCATCATTCCAAATACCATAACAATCTCGATACATCCCATTCACATCAATATCTACGTTTCGTTCAAACAGGGTATCATGCACCACCAGATTGCGGATTCTATCAATGCCATATGCCTTTAGCTGATATCCATCTGCATCATAAGCCAAAACATACCAAAGTTGGTTAGATTCCTTGATATAATGAGGTAAGATATTCTCTTTCGTTATCACCTCACCTCCATGTCGATAAAGGACATATTGGAAAGAGATGGTGTGCTGATTCCTCACCGCATATATCAGTTGAGGCATATACTTGCAGAAGACAGCCCGATGATGCTCTGGCAAAATATACGACCTCATGTTAGGACTATCATCCACGGCATTGAGCAATTCGAAGTTAAGGAGCATTTCTGAAAGCCTATCCTCCCTGATCGAAAACCTCTCATTGATGCGATAACTATTCGTTGCCCTATCAAAGGATATTTCTATATGAAACAGCATTTCTATGTCATTGATGTCTCTTTGCAGAGTTCTTTCTGAGACAGGAGCATCCACATGGTCATTAATATAACCCAATAGTTCGTGTACGGATACACAGCTGTTCCCATACTGACCATTGGTTGCATAAATCTTATTGATGATAAGCAACATTCGACGAATGCCATTTATTTGTCTTGCCATAACAGAAACTGTTTACTTCTTACTTATCACATCTCAGTTCATGCACTCTTTGTAAAGTTGCGGCCTTACTGCCCTCCACATTAAGAGGTGGTAAAAGACTATCGATTAAATAAGATTCCAACTCCTTTCTCTTGTCATTGGCAAGATAAGCAAAAAGCAAATTACGCTCCATCCATGCGGTCAAGCTATTTTCATCTTCCGCACCAAACTTCGTTTTTTTATTGTTTTGGTAATTATTATCTCTGGCAATCTTCTGATAACCAAACAAACTGCCCAAAGTTTTTCTGAGCGTAGAATTACCACCATTACCATGCAGATGATTTGTCCATATTCGTCTTTTCAAATCAGAAGCTATACCTGTATACAACACACGATAATCCACTCCGTGCAAAGAGATTTCTGTATATTTGAAATTACCCAAAACGTCAGGAATATTACAGCCAGCCTTTAACACCACGATATAATTGCCTTCCACGGCAGGAAGTTCTGCTCTTTGCCCCTTTGCTGAGTCAAAGAGTGTAAACTGATCTAACAATTCTTTTATATCCATATTTTTTTATCTTTATCGTTTGACATTCCAATCAATGCTGCAAAAATAAAAAATCTCAGCGACAAAATATGTCTGCGAGAAAAATATTTTCTATAGACTTTTAAAAAACACCCATCGTCTTGTCTTGTTTTATGCTACTGACATTCAAAAAAAATCCGTGAGTTATCTCCTTTCGGAACTCACGGATAATGCAAATATACAAAGTTTCCTTACCTTGTCAAAAGGAAACTGCTAATTCTTCTTCCTCGCTGCCACGAGGATATAGCCCAACAGAACGAGGAAGGCGACAAGGATACTGACCATCTGAACCACATACTTCTCGGGCTCTATCCAGAACTCATGGAAAAAGTCGAGACGGCCCAATACCTCTACCGGTACCCAGAACACCACCACTGTGGCTATGGCCATGCGGATGTTGGCACCCCACGAAGACAGCCGCAGCTGCTTGCGGAAGATGAAGATGCTGCCCAGCAGGCAGGCTGCTGCCACGATGCTCGTCACGGGATGATGGTCGCCCAGGAAGTTCTTGTCGTAGCAGAACATCAGCAACAGATAGCTGGTCCAGAGGATCATGTTCAGCTCCATGAAGGTGATGATACTGGTGTGGCGGGTCATAGGACGGGCTGCTATCACGTTCTTGCGTGAGCGGAAGAGCGTGCGCTGCCACCAGTTGATAAAGTTGCAGCCGTTCTTGGAAGAGAAGATGTAGAGCATCATTACCATCATCCACAGGCCGAAGGTGGCAGGAAGGATGAGATACTCAGGACGGGTGACCACCTCGCCGTTCTCCATCTCGGGCTGGGTGCCCCAGCGTACGGCATAATACTGGAACAGAAATTCCACCCATCCCGTCCAGAACAGCAGACCACCGAAAAGCCCACAGAACGTCTGCCTGGTGTCGCCTTTCACGAAGACACCTGTTACCACTATGAAAAGACCGACCAGTCCCATGATGAAGGCAGAATAGTGTACTGCCTCGGGAGTCATCGTCTTGTCCATCATCATCATAAGGGCATGTCCCAGAGGCATGGTAAAGAGTACCAGCAGGAACGATGCTATAGATTTCCACCAATAATGTTTCATATAAATATGTATAACGTTTTTTTCTATAATTTAATTTTATCAATATCTATCGACAGTCCCACCTGAAGGTTCACGCCGTCGGTTATCGGACTGTTGAGATAGTAGTAACGGGGCTTGTAGCCGAAGAGGTTGTCGAGAGCCGCTGTCACCTTCACCGCCTTGCCGATGCGCTGCACGAGCGAGAGCTTCCAAATGGTATAGGCGGGATAGTCCACGGTGAGGGTTCCCTTGCTCACATCGTAGTAGTCGCGGTATTCCACATTTTCCACTCCCGAGAGCACCCGTCCCTGCAGGCCTACGTTGAGTCCGTAGTTCTTGCCGAACTGATGGTCGTAGTCGACCCTTGCATTCAGGGCATGCTCACGGGCAGGTATGTACTGGTTGTTGATGGTGTTGCCCTCCTTGTCCTTCGCCAGCTGTTCCTTGGTGTAGGCATAGGTGATGCGGGCACCCAGTCCATTGTCCCATCTGGCCTGCACTCCTACCTCACCTCCGCATACGCTGTAGTCGTCGAGATTGGAGTAAGGCAGATATGGCAGCTTGTCGGAGGCTGTCTTGAAGTAAGGCGCAGCGGTGGCGAGCTTGTTCTTCACCTTATTATAATATAAGGATGCCGTCATGTTGTAATGTCCCTTGGTATATTCGGCAGAGAGATTGAAGTTGTGGCTCACCTCCGATTTCAGATCGGCATTGCCCTCTACAATCCAGATGCCCGACATGTCGAAATTGTAGTACTTCTCCTTCAGTGTGGGGGCACGGAAGCCCATGCCGTAGCCGGCACGAAGCGACAGTCCATGCAGGGGCTTGTAGCATACGTTGAGCTTGGGTGTGAGGTGCGACTCACTGCCGTCCGAGAAATAGTCGTAGCGCAGGGCTCCCACTATCTCCCACTGGTTGTTGAGCAGCCAGTCGTACTGGGCAAAGAGGTCCCAGGAGTTCTGCTTGCGGGTGTCGCCATCGAGGTTGATGTTGTACAGGTAGTCGTGCATCAGGTCGGTACCTATGGTGAGCACGTCGCCCCTCAGGAAGGAGTGGTTGTAGAGCAGTCGCAGCGAGTTCTGCACATTGCTGTAGTCGCGGATGTCGAGACGTGTGATGCGCTGATAGTCCGACTTGTCGTACTGGTCGAAGGCATAGCTCGCCTGCAGGTCGTCCTGCGAGGTAAGGCTCCAGTTCATGCGCAGTCCGCCGTTGAAGTCGCGATAGCGCTCGGGCTGTTCAGCCGACCTCACCGTCTCGCGGAAGAAATAGCCGGCACGTCCTGTAAGGCGGAAGCTGTTCGTGGGGCTCCACGTCAGCTGGTCTTTCACATTCAGTGTCTTGTCGCCGTAGACGGTGGATATGATGCGTGTCACGGGGGCGGCAGCACTCTTCACATCGTAGTTGTCCATGCGGTTGTACTGCATGGTGAGCATATTGTTCCAATGCTTGCTGTTGAGTCCGAAGGAGGTGCCATACCGCTGTGCGTTGTGCTTGGCATATCGGGCATTGACATTGAGGGTCCAGGGCTCACGGCTGCGCTTGGTGATGATGTTGATGACACCACCCGTGGCATTGCTACCATAAAGGGCCGACGCAGCTCCCTTCACGATTTCGATACGCTCCACGTTGTCCATGCTGAGACGGCTGAAGTCGACATCGTCCATGGTCTCGCCTGCCAGACGTTCTCCGTCAACGAGGAAGAGCACGCCCTGGCCTCCGAAGCCCGAGAAGTTGAGATGGGTTTGCTGGTTCATGGCATACGAGAACTCCACTCCGGGCAGCTCCTGCTGCAGGAGGTCCTGCACATTGGTGGCATCCAGTCGGCCTATCTCCTTGGCGTTGATGACGCGGGTCTGTATGGGCGTATCCTTCAGAAACTTGGGAGTTCGGGTGCCCGTCACCACCACCTCGTTGAGGTCGAACTGGCGACTGACAGAATCGGGATATGTATCTTGTGCTGCCGCAGTCTGCCACGAGGCACCTGCCATCAGCATAGAGAATAATATGGATTTATTCATTTTTACTGAGGTTTCGCATGTATGGAAGTTATAGAAGTTGAGTTTTTATTTATGTACATTGAGCTTACGCCGGATCAACTCCTAAACCGCTCTAATATGGGTATCTGTAATTGATTGTGAGATAACACGTTTTGCCTTTCGGTGAAAGATAATTCTCCAACTGCAATGCAGCATAGCTGCCGTCCTTGAGACGCAGGATGAACACATGGTTGTTCAGACTGAACGAGGGCGGCATGGGCGGAATCTCCATCGTGAGCCACGACGAGAGCACGGGGTTGACCTCGATGCCCTGAGAGGGAACATAGCTCTTCAGCATCTGGTCCTGACTGTCCCACACCTGGTTCTCGCTCCACTCGTCCTCGGTGAACGTCATGTTTCTGAATTCCTCGCTGCTCTCGGGCAACTGTTCCATCGAGGTATAGGTGGTCTCCAGCACGGCTCCCCCATTGGTCCGCACGTTGTTGCGATGAACGGCAAAGGTCCATTCCACGGGAGCAGTCTGCCCTTCGGTAGGCGTAAAGTAGGCATAGGAGCTGTTCTGCACACCCTCACCCCACACGTCGAACCAGTACATATACTGTCCTGTACGCTTGTCGGTGACGGGTGTTTCCACCTTCTCGCCTGTCGCTTCAATCGGTATGGGATAAGCCGTAAACTCGGTCTGCGCCTTCAGCAGGGCTTCCTCATCACCCTCCACCGTAAGCCTGTGCAACTGGTTGAGGTCTACATAGTACCAGTCGGTCCAACTGGAGGCATTCACCAGAATCTGTCCCTTGGCCGGAACTATCTCCTGTGGATAGTCGTATATATCGTCAAAAATACCGTTGCAGGCAGTCAGCACAATCATGCTCATTGCCGCAACGGCGATTTTCAGACGATTGATGTTGATACAATTCGTCATTGATGAAACAAGTTTTATCCCTATTATCTCTTGATGTATTTCTTGCCGTTCACGATGACCACACCCTTATAGCCTTCGCCAACCACCTGTCCCTGCAGGTTGTACATTCTGCCGTCAGCAGGCTTTGTCTCGTTCTTGACCGAAGCGATGCCGCTGGTCTGGCTCTTGAAATTTGACACGATGGCGAAAGGCATGGCGCCCATCTGGAAGGTATTCACGATGTCGGATACATTGCTGCCATCATACTTCACCAGAATGTTGTTATCCTTCTCGGGATTGAATTCATAGTCCTGGTCCTTGGTGGTGGTACCTTTAAATACGGATTTGAAATGGAATGTCAGTCCGTCGTTCTTATAGTCGCGATAGAATCCGCCCTTCGCCTCATCGTAGGTCAATCCCTTGACGGTATAGGTGCCGAGGGTAAGGTCGCCCATCACGGTGTTTTCGAGGCTGTAGGTAGGAATGGTGACGTCCATCTTCTGTACCTCGCCGTCCATATACTTGCGCACCTGATAGGTGACGCCCGCATTATCATAGGGGAACATGCCGCCCACATTCACCGTTATCGCACTGCTCACCTCCTTGACATAGTAGGCTTTGATGCTGTAGGTCAGTGGGAAAGACATTGAGCCGTAAGTGAATACCACCTTCAGGGTCAACGAGTTGTCTGCCATGTTATAGGTACCGCTAAATGAAGAGCCGGTGATGTTTTTCTCAACGTTGTCAACAGTCACCTTGCTGCTGAAGGTCTGCTCTGACATGGTGATGACATGGTTCTCGCCCATGCTGAAAGCCACATTCTCTATCGTGAAAGAAGGGATGGTAGCCATACCCTTCATGGCGGGCAGCGTGATGTTGCCAGTCGACATACTTGTCATTTCAAACTTCACTGTATCGCTTTCATTGGGAGTGTTCTGAGTAAGCACCTGCATATCAGATGCGCCTGCAAACTTCAAGGCACCATGCATCTGTGCCATCATATTGTTTGCCATCAGTGTGGCGAAAAGTAGAGTAAAGATTTTCTTCATCATATACTGTTTTAAAAATTATTATTGCCGATATTATTGTATCTGTTTCTTTCCTATCATAAATAGCGAAGCCCCCCTTCCCATAACAGTTCCCGAAAACCCTATAGGAAACTTCTCCTTCAAAACGGCTGCAAAGGTACAAGCTATTTTCCACTCACGCAATACTCAAAAATAGGTAATCCGACCAATCATCATTTGTAGGTACCAGCCTCCCTCCGGTTCCTCTTTTCTACAGAAAAACGGGGATAAGGGAAGCATTCGCTGTAGTAAAAGTTAGAAGGACATTACAATGACAAATAACCAAGTCCATATATCTGTAGAATCAGTGGCTTATATTAGGTATAACAATTGAAAAAAATAAAAAAAACAAGAAACTGGAAGTCTGGTTAGGGCATCTACTTTCATAAGGTAAGCAACTACGGCGAGTTGACGAAAATGGTAAAGTAATTTTTCTATGAAATACATATACAAAAAGCCCCACAGAGTAGCCTTACTACTACACTGTGGGACTTAATATATCAACTCAACTTTCGCTGAGTTCGGAACCGTTGCTTTACTCGAGACCGAACAAGGCCTTCAAGCCACCATCTACACCTGAGAAGCCCATGAAGGCAAGGCTCAAGAGAGCTGCTGTTACCATGACGATGGCAATGCCCTGCATGCCCTTAGGGATGCGAACCAAAGCCTGCTGCTCGCGGATGCCAGCAAAGACGATGAGTGCCAAAGCAAAGCCTAAGGCTGTGGAGAATGCATACACTACGCTCTGCAACAGATTGAAGTCTTTCTGAATAACCAAGATGGCTACACCCAAAACGGCACAGTTGGTGGTAATCAAAGGCAAGAAGATGCCAAGCGCCTGATAGAGTGCTGGCGACACCTTCTTGAGAATAATCTCTACCATCTGCACCAAGGCTGCGATGACAAGGATGAACGACAGGGTCTGCAGATACTGCAATCCGAAAGCATCGAGCACGTACTTCTGTACGCACCAGGTAATAATAGTTGCCAAAGTCAACACGAAGGCTATGGCACCACCCATACCGATGGCTGTATCTATCTTCTTAGATACACCCAAGAAGGGACAGATGCCGAGGAACTGCGACAATACAATGTTGTTGACGAATATCGCAGAGATAAATATCAATAAATATTCCATATACTACTCCTCCTTATTTCTTTACCTTATTAAATATTGCGATGATGTAACCCAAGGTGAGGAAGGCTCCTGGAGGCAAGATGAACACCAAGATGTTGGTGGTCTCCGGCAAAAGGGTTACTCCGAAGAGGCTGCCTGAGCCGAGTATCTCGCGTGCACAACCCAAAACGGTAAGACCGAGGGTGAAACCTAATCCTACACCGATACCATCAAACAAACTTGCCACAGGCGAGTTCTTGGCTGCAAAACTCTCTGCACGACCCAGGATGATACAGTTGACCACAATCAGTGGTATATAGATACCCAATGCCTGGTTGATGCTATCGGGGGCATAAGCGCTCATAAACATCTGAAGGATGGTTACGAAGGCTGCTATTACTACAATGAACACAGGGATGCGAACCATATCAGGGGTGATCTTCTTGATGCAGGAAATCACAAAGTTGGTACAAATGAGTACAGCCATGGTTGCCAATCCCATAGAGAGACCATTAATGGCGCTGGTGGTGGTTGCCAAAGTAGGACACATACCAAGGAGCAACACGAAAGTTGGATTCTCCTTGATGATACCATTCATCAAAATTTTTATATTACTCATAGTGGCTTATCCTTTCTTTACTTTTGTGGCACCACTCTCACCGTCTGTACCCTTCTGGGTATAGGCTGAGTATGCCTGGTTAATAGCCTTGAGGAAAGCACGGCTCGTGATGGTAGATGCTGTGATGGCATCGACAGCATTGCCTCCCTTGTCGTCCTTGCTCACGTGAAGATTGCCATCCTTGGGTGTCTTACCAATGATGCTACCTTTGCCGTCTTTCTGAAACCAAGTATCGGCCTTGGCACCAAGGCCTGGTGTCTCTGAGTGCTGAAGAATGGTGTAACCCAATATCTTGCCCTCCTTGTCGAAACCTACCAATACCTTCAGGTCGCCACCAAAGCCACCTGTAACACTCTCTACGGCTGCTCCAAGAGTATTGCCACTCTTGTCGGAACAGGGATGCACGACAAATGTAACTGCCTTGCCGTCGAGGGTCTGCTGAACTTCCTCGGGAGCTGCCACCTGGAGTTCGTCGGTTCCCATTACACTCTTGATACCGGCTGCCAATGACTGCTCGGCCTTCTGAGCGATAGGTCCTGATGTGATATGGTTCACATAAGCGAGCACTGCACCAACAACGAGTGCCACACCCACCAGCACGAGAACCATGTTCCTTAATGATGATTCTAATTTCTGCATGACTTTTCCTCCTTATTTCTTTGCAGGCTTCTCGCCGAAGCGCTTGGGTTTGACATAGGTGTTAATAAGAGGTGTAAACGCATTCATGATAAGAATGGCGAACGACATTCCTTCGGGATAGCTTCCCCAGTTGCGAATGATGACCGTCAGCAAACCAATGCACACACCATAGATGAGCATTCCCTTGTGAGTCATGGGCGATGTGACATAGTCGGTGGCCATAAAGATGGCACCCAACATCAAACCTCCGCTAAGGATAACGGCAAAAGGATTGGCATACACGGGATTGGCCAGGTGCATCAATCCGCTGAAGATAAACACGGTAGCGATGATGCTTACTGGAATGTGCCAGGTGATGACCTTCTTCCAGAGCATGTATGCCAAACCGAGCAGGATGGCGATGGCACAAACCTCACCTGTAGTACCTGCTCCGAAGCCTTCGCCTGTAGCTCCAAAGAGAAGACTAAGAGAGTCGGGCAACTGTTGAAGCACAGAGCTGTCGCCTGTCTTGATGGCTGTCTTCATGATGGCCAAAGGGGTGGCTGCTGTCGTAGCATCGGTATAGCTGAACAGCTGACCTGCCACTGGCCATGAAGTCATCTGCGCCGGGAAACTAACGAGCAGGAAACAACGGCCTACCAAAGCGGGGTTGAAAGGGTTATTGCCTAAACCTCCAAAGCTCATCTTACCAACGCCAATGGCAAACAAGGCACCGATGATGATAATCCAAAGAGGAAGGTTGCTGGGTAGGTTCATGCCGAGCAAGAGACCTGTGATGATGGCAGAACCATCAAGCAAGCTGGTCTCTGCCTTGAGAATGTATTTTGTTATAGCCCACTCGAAGAAGACGCAGGCTGCCACAGAGGTAAGCAGTACTACTGCTGAACCCAGGCCGAAGAAATAGAAAGAGGCCAAGATGGCGGGTACGAGAGCTACAATCACTCCGTACATGTTCTTCTCCACCGACTCGTTGCCATGGGCATGTGGCGATAATGAAACGATTAATTTACTCATTTTTTATTTTGTGTTGGGAAGTTAACAATAGATTACTTCTTGGTGTTGCGAGCACGGATGATGCCCATCACTGCTGCCTTACCGCCGATAATGTTGTCGAGGATAGGACGGTGTGAAGGACAGGTAAACTGGCATGAACCGCAGGCGATACAAGAGGTTACCTCTTCTGACTCCAAGCGCTCATACTCCTTCATCACGCTCAATGTGGCAAGCAGGTATGGCTCTAAGCCCATAGGACAAGCCTCCACACACTTGGCACAACGGATACATGGCTCTGCCTTCTTGCGGTGAGCGTCGGCATCGGTCAGGACGGTGATGGAGTTGGTACCCTTGGTGACAGGAACATCCAAGCTGATAACAGCCTTACCCATCATAGGTCCTCCTGCCAATACTTTGTTGTCGCCCTCTGGCAAACCGCCACAAGCCTCTATCATCTGAGAGAATGGTGTGCCCATACGAACAAGGAAGTTGCCTGGATTCTTGACCTGCTTACCGGTGACGGTGGTATAACGCTCGAACAAAGGCTTGTTCTTCATAACTGCCTGATATACAGCAAAGGCAGTACCTACGTTCTGAACGATTGCTCCAACATTGACAGGGATAGCAGGAGGTGCTGGCACCTGACGACGGATAACGGCATCAACCAACTGCTTCTCGCCACCCTGTGGGTATTTCTTGGCCAATGGTACTATCTCGATACGAGAATCGGCTGCTGTCTTTTCCTCGAAGAGTTGGATAGCAGCTGGTTTGTTGTCCTCTATACCGATGTAACCTTTTTCTACTTTGGCTGCCTTCATCAAGAGATTCAAACCTACGAGAATCTCATCGGCATGCTCCATCATCAGGCGATAGTCGGCTGTAATATAAGGCTCACACTCCACGCCATTGATGATGACACACTCGGCCTTGGCTCCTGGGGGTGGACACAACTTGATGAAAGTGGGGAAACCTGCACCACCCATACCTGTCACACCTGCCACCTTGATGCGGTTGACAATCTCTTCGGGGGTCAGTTCGGGATGCGCCTCCACCGTTTCCAACTTGTCGGTACGGTCGATACTCTCCTCCCACTCGTCGCCTTCTACATTGATGATAATGCAGGGTTTGCGATAACCGGTAGCGTCGATAGACTGGTCTACCTTGAAGACAGTTCCTGAAACAGAACTGTAGATGGGAGCACTCACAAAACCACCAGCCTCAGCAAGCAGAGTACCTACCTTCACCTTGTCACCCTTGGCAACTACAGGTTTGGCAGGAGCACCGATGTGCTGACCGAGTGGAAATATGGCTTGCTTAGGAAGGGCTGCCACCTGGGTGGGCATCTCGGCTGTAATCTTATTCTCTTCTGGATGAACTCCACCTATTCTAAATGTTCTCAACTTCATGCTTGTTCCTCCTTCTTTACTTCTGAAGTCTCTGCCTTGGGCGCTACTGGAGCTACTACAGGAGTCTCTGCAGGAGCAGCCTCTACTGGCTTAGCCTTCTTAACAGGGAAATTAACTTTCACGAGAGCACCTGTGGGGCACTCATCAACACACTTGGTACACATGCGACACTTATTGAAGTCTACATAAGCCACATTATTCTCAATAGTGATAGCATCAAACTTGCAGACTTTCTGGCACTTACCGCAGCCGATACAAGCTGCGCTACAAGCCTTCTTGGCTACAGCACCCTTGTCGTGATTGACACACTGAACATACACACGACGTCCCTTAGGACCCTTCTTGCGAAGCTCAATGATGTGGCGTGGACAAGCCTTGACACAGGCACCACAGCCAGTACACTTCTCTTCGTCGACCTCAGGAAGACCTGTCTCAGGATTGATAGAGAGGGCTCCAAACTGGCAGGCTGAAACGCAATCGCCACAGCCCAAACAGCCAAAGCCGCAACCTGTCTCGCCAGCTCCACAAGAGTGCATGGCTGCACAGGTGTGCAAACCATCATACTCGGCGATGCGAGGACGATGCTCGCAAGAACCATTACAACGCACTACTGCCACCATAGGATCGGTGTTGGCCACTGCAATGCCTAAGAGGTCAGCCACTTTGCCCATCACGTCGGCACCACCCACAGGACACATCAGCCCTTCGATGCTACCGGCATCGGCTCCCTTGACAAGTGCTGCTGCCATGCCAGAACATCCAGCAAAGCCGCAACCACCACAATTGGCTCCAGGCAGAATCTCGCCCACCTGACCTAATCGAGGGTCCTCTTCGACGGCAAACTTCTTGGATACTACAAAGAGTACTAATGCGGCTATAAGCGCAATAACTCCAAGTACCAAGACTGCAATCAAAATAAAATTCATAATCTTTGTATTTGTTTTAGTTATTAATATTGTTAACTATTGGATTTTTCAAAATATGGCTTACTTCTCTATGAAGAAACTTAGGCTACGCTTCAGCTTGCTGCGTAGCATATAAAGACATATATAATAAGGAATCAATATGCCTAAAGAAAAGAGTGCTGCCACACCTTCGGAACTTGTCATCTTCAGAGTTGTCACCAAAGCGATAACCATCAGCAACAAGGGCAGAAGATAGCCATACCAACTGGCTCGAAAACCAACACCTGCATCGGCAACCACCCTGACATGTTCGCCCACATGGTACTTTTCTGCTTCTGCTGTAGATACCTCTATCAGTTTTTCCTTAGTTTCGGAGGCATTGCAGTGCGAAGCCACTTTGCAGGCGCTACAGGCAGACGACTGAAGGATGCGCACACGCACACAACTTTCTTCTACTCCGTCTACTACACCCGAATGTTTTATCTTGTTGTTCATGTAGTAATTCTTGTTCTTATATCTTTTGCTTACTCCACTTCATTAGCTATTTTGCTAAGTCGAGTTTACAAAGTTATTTTACTTGCAAAGATAATACATTATTTATAATTGGCAAACAAAAATGTGATATTTTCAAAAAAAAAGGAACGCAAACGTTTTCTTATTGTGTGCCCAATACCTAACGTTAAATGGAATATATTAAATGTTATGTGTGGAATGTATGATCGCGATTAAAACCTACGGAACTTCAGGCGAAGGGTTTTTGAACGAAGCACCATCTTGCTCCCACTAAGGGCTTCTTTGGCAAAATGCTCCTCAAGTTCGTTGACACCATAATAGCGTAAAACCTCTACATCATCGACAGGAATATCGCCACCATTCTCGCCATTATCCTGATGCCAATTATTCTTATAGGCCTTACCTAAGAAAAGACTGTCACCTGTCTGCTCGAAGCGGAAATAATAGCCTGTTCTTCCCTCACGGTCGATATCAGAAACACTGATCAGGCGATGTTCTATACCCCAAAAGAAACGACGATTGGAGTAGTCGCCTGTATGCCCTGTTGCCAATGTATCAATGCTCTCAAGATGCCAGTAACCATCAAGATTACCATTACTACTTGTCTCGAGGGTACATGAGGATAGTGAGCCCAACGCCAACAGCAAGCCAGCCACCGCTGCCATACCTACAGCTGCCATAGAGCGCTGTCGTCTTACATTCGATTTCATATTTCGGTTTTGCTTTTTCATTGTCATATTGTTACTTCTATGTCTATGCGTTACTTCTTCTTTTTACCCAAATCAAAAACACCCGACTTGCCCACAGTGAACTGAAAACCAGCATTATGGCCCAACATCTTGTCGCTACCAAAATCCATGGCATATCCACCCTTGACATGCCAGCCATGAGCAAAGCGATAATGGGCCTCAGCAAGGAAGCTTACATTGTGGTGGGGCTTGGTAAAAGGGTCTTGATAGGTTCCCCAACCCTTCTGATAAGTGGCCAACACGCGATAACCCAAGCGAGAAGTAGGCTGACCATCAAAACCAAGATGGAAGGCTACGAAACGGTTGTTGTGTACGTAAAGGTCGCCTGCTGTATTGTAGATGGGCGAACGATAGAGCGGATTGCCTATCACCTGTCCCCAGTGCTGCCAGCCTGGATAGTTGCCGTGATTGTAATAGTCGTCCATGCCAGCCAGGTGGTCAGGAATGTTCATCGTATGGTCGTGATTGAAAGGTCCACTCTGATACTTGGTGTAGAGATACTCGAACACTACATTGCGTAGCCATCGCCCATAAGGAAGATTCAGTTCGGCACCAAGCATGATGTCCTTCAACTTATATCTATAATATCTGTTCTTCTTACGGTCTTGCCATTCATCACCCTCGCCATAACCATCATAGTCGAGGAAGAACATCTGACTGTGATCCTCGAAGAAATGATCGGCATAAATACCGATGTGCCAGGTGTCAGCCTTATAGTTTACACGCATCAGCCAACTTCCTAAGTGATTACCCTCTACATTGGCATAGGCACCATCGGTGGCATCAGCGCCACTGGGAATAAAGGCATGAAAGAAATCCTTGAAGCCCGAACCTGTAGGGATCTGTTCCATCTCACCATTGGCACCATAATGATAGAGATTGCCACCAAACTCGGCTGCCATCTCAAGACCTAACTCTATACTCCAAGGACAGAAGCGCTCCTCATTGCCGATACGCAGAAAACCAGCTTTGCTGTGATAGAGCACACGCTCGGCATACTTGCTGCGACACTGAGTGAAGTCTTTCTGCCAGTTGTCGTCAGTCATCACACCAAAAGCCACATGACCTTTCAGTTGTAACCAGCGCCCCAAAGCTGGAATCGTCCAATATTCAGGAAGCGCAAGTCGAACTTGTGGCACAGGACGGGCATTGATACCCAATGTCTGACTACCGCTACTCAGTGTCTGATTCTTCAACTCCATGGGATATTCCTTGGCTCCTACACTCAGTACGCCATGAAGCCAACGTGCCTCTACAAAGGCTTGCTGCACGACGACATGACTGGTATAATGCAAAGGAACAGCTACATCGACACCATAACCTATCCCCCATCGACGTGCCGAATCGACAGACAGCGGACGAACTGCACTACCCCGTAGATAACCATTCGTGGAAGAAAGCGAAGATAGACCATACTTATTGGCATTAAGCCATAGTGGGGTCTTGCCATGAGAGAAAGAGCCTTGCAGTTCTATATTATATCGTATGTCATGCCCTAAATCAAGGTTACCTGGTTCTGCACCATCTTGCCACGCATACTGAGCGTATGTTGCACGAGGTATCATCCACAAAACTAACAAGATTATAATAAGGTGTTTCTTATTAACAAATTTCATATCAATTAAAGATTTATATTTCTCTGCAAAAATAGGAAAAAGTTTACTTTTAGCCAAGAAAAAGGATACTTTTCATAGACTTCGACCTTATTTTGAGGCATAAAACAAGGGTTTAGGGAATTTCCCACACCTGTTTAGGGAAAATCCTTTTCTTCATAAATCCTTTTAGGCTATCTTTGCAACGTAAAACAACAAGAACAAGAATAACAACTCTTTAAAACAATAAAATTATGAAGAAGTTTATATTAGCTATGGTTACACTGTTGGTTATGACAGTTTCTACCGCATCAGCCATGAGCTATGAGCAGGCACGTCAGCAGGCTCTTTTCTTGACTGATAAAATGGCATACGAGTTGAATCTTACAGACGACCAGTACGAAGCTGCATACGAAGTAAATCTCGACTACCTCATGGGGATAAATAGCTACGACGATCTGTATGGGGCTTACTGGAGACAGCGCAATGCTGACTTAAGCTACATACTTCTCGACTGGCAGTACAGAACCTATCTGAATGCTGCTTACTTCTACCGCCCACTCTACTGGGATGGTGGTTATTGGCACTTCGGCATCTATGCAAGATACCCTCGCAGAGACTACTATTTCTTCGGACGTCCTCACTTCTACACCGTATACAGAGGCGGACATAGCTGGCACATGAATGGTGGAAGAAGTTGGTATTGTGGCCGTTCCTATGGAAGACCACACACTAACGGCAATCCACGAGTGGGTATGAGAGATGGATTCAACCGCGGAGACTATGGTAGAGGAAAGAGTTTCGGCAATATGACGCGACAGAGCAGCACCCGCACTACGGTCACACAAGACCGTCAATGGGGCAACAACCGCTCGTTCGGCAATGCTTCAAGAAACAACAACCGCTCGTTTGGCACATCATCAAACACGCCTAATCGTTCGTTTGGTAGTGGTTCAAGAGACAACAACCGCTCTTTCGGAAACAGCTCGAGAGACAATAACCGTTCGTTCGGCAGCAATTCGAGAGACAACAATCGTTCGTTTGGCACACCATCAACCACGCCCAACCGCTCTTTTGGTAATAGTTCGAGAGAAGGTTTCCGCTCGTTCGGAGGTAATTCAAGTGGTTCTAACCGCTCATTCGGAAACCATAGTGGATCTTTCGGAGGAAGTCGCGGAAATGCAGGAGGTAGTTCTTTCGGCGGCAGAAGATAAAAACAATAACAGATATATCAAAACTAAAATATTATATGCGAAACTTTTAAACAAATTAGAGAGTTAATTGAGAGGGGTATACCGATGATGGTATACCCCTCTTCTGTTAGTTGGGTTTGTATGTTTTTACTTCTGGTTCTCTACATCTTGCAAAGGAGCAATAACGATAGTCTTAAACCAGTCTTTTAAAACACCAGCATATTGATCTTGGGAATCGGAAAGTAATATCAAAACCCAAGAACCATCTGCCAACTGCGGACCAAGGCACATCCCCTCATAGTTGGCAAAAGAACGCGAAAACAGAGTGAGACGAGTTGTCCACTGAGTAAGTAATGTCTTTCTCATAGTTGGCACTTCGTCCGTCTGGAAAGAAGCAGACATGTCAAAAGGATGCTCGGCACTGGGATTGACAAGATAAAGCTTGCATTGGCAAAAGGCTCCTATCTTAGCTTTGGGTACAAACACTTCACGCTCTAACACCAATAGTTGTCCATCAGGGAGTACGCATAATTCGCTTACACCCATAGCATAGTGCAATGCTTGTTTACGGGCTTTGGGCTTGTCCATTTGGTAAGCATAAGATACTGCTATAGGGTGCTCGCCAACACGACATTCAGAATCTTGATCCTGATTCTCACGCCAATCGAAGGCAAAAAGTCGTAATCGGTTGGTCAAACCATTGCGCCATGAAGATGCCTCACCATCCTTACGCAATGTACTCTCTGTTATAGTCCATAGGTAATGGCGAACTGAGTCGTAAGCTAAAGACTCGTAACCATAGTTTGGATGAAAATCTGCCGAAGGTTGACTATACGACCAAATGTAATCATCGCCATGAAAAGGATATTCTGCAATACGAAACAATCCTTCGCTGGCTAAAACTAAAGTAGAATCGTAAACTTTAGCTATGGCTTCATGGTCGAGTCCCCGCTCATGAACCATCTGAGTAAAACCTAAGTTTTCTACGTTCTCAAGCTCTCCTGTCTGGGGATTCACCTGGATGCGAAAGTTGAAATACAATGCACTGTCAGACTTATCACTGACAACAGCATAAATGTCATCATGCAGATGAGTTATACCACTATAGTTTCCTGGCGAAACGGTCTTAGGAAAACTTTTTGGAGCATTCTCGCGCACAACGTGCCACAACTTAGCACGAATAGCCGTTCGAGACACTTGTCCCTCGACTGTAAATACGAAAAAAAGAGAAGCACACAACAGCACTCCTCTCACTATTCTTCTCTTGGTCATTTGCATATTTTGGGGTTCCATATCGAATAGGTCAAAACAAAATCTATGGCCAGTTCAAAATCCACATGGGCTGTATGATGATTCTTAAGATTCTCTACATCGCAAGCCCAATCTGCCATCGTGTCGAAAGGTTTCACTCGCATTTCTTCAAACTGAAGTTTATCCTCAGAAAACAATTTATAGACTGTCTCCTTGGCACACCAATGCACCAACTTGGCATCCAAGCAGTCTGCTCGCTCATCGTTACGAAGATACTTGGAAGTAATACGCTCTACCCGGTCACTCATATACTCAATGTCTACAGCAACTTCATGAGTCTTGGAAATGATAAGAGCTGCATAACCCCTGGTATGAGAAATACTGACATGGTAACCTCGAAACAATGGTTTACCAGACTCGTTATGAGTGAAATCAGCTGCATGGGAAAGTAAACCTTTAGAAGCACCATTCAAACGAAGCATCTCGTACATCAATGCACGGATGGCAAGGAACTCGAGCTTACGATCTTGACTCTTATATTTCTTATCCAGTGTAGAACGATAAGGCAAAAGATGAGGATACTTGTCAAACATTTCCTCTGTCGTTTCTTCCAACTGCCAAAGTCCTAAACTAACACCTGGATAAACTTCTCGTATGTTAACAACCGCCATAATCCCTCTCTCCTCTATTGATCGGTATCCAAAACGTTTCTTACGGGATGTACCGTTACCTTGATTTTGCTGATGCGACGCTCTTCTATTTCCATCACCTCAAAAGAGTAATTCTTGTAATCCAATTTCTCGTGGATACTTGGGAAGTCTCCTTTTATCTCCAACAATAAGCCTGCTAAGGTATCTGCATCACCTTCCACCTCTACAAACTCTTCATCATCGATATTCAAAATGCGACAAAAATCGGTAAGCAATGTCTTACCCTCAAAAACGAATGTGTTATAATTCAATTTTGAGTAGAACTTTTCTTCCTCATCATATTCATCATTGATCTCACCGACAATCTCTTCGAGAATATCCTCTAAGGTAACGATTCCACTGGTGCCTCCAAACTCATCCACAACAATGGCAATATGTACTTTGTTTTCTTGAAACTCACGTAGCAAATCGTCGATCTTCTTTGTTTCGGGAACAAAATAAGGTGGACGAATCAAACTCTGCCAACGGAAATTAGCAGGCTTACCTAAATGAGGCAACAAGTCCTTGATATATAAGATGCCACGGATATTATCGGTATTGTCTTGATAAACAGGTATACGACTATAGTTATTCTCTACTATACATTTCAATACATCTGCATAGTTGCTGTGAATATCAAGATCTACAATATTCTGACGACTGGTCATAACCTCTTTGGCTGTTTCGTCGCCAAAACGAATAATACCTTGGAGCATACTTTGCTCATTCTTGATATCATCCTTGTCGGTAAGCTCCAATGCCTGTTCAAGTTCGTCTACACTCAATACATGCGACTCTTTCTTCATTACCTTTTCTGCAAGCATTCCACTCTTAAGAAGAATTGTCTCTATGGGCCAAAATATCTTGCGAGCAAAGAGAATGGCATCAACACTGCGACGACAAAAACGTAGCGGATTCTGACGACAATATACCTTCGGCATGATTTCACCAAAAAGCAATAAGAGGAAGGTAAGGAAAACCGTCATTATCAAGAATTCAAGCCAATAAGCCATAGGCCCGAACTTAACGATGCTGACAAAAATATTACTCAACAACATAACTATCATGACATTGACAAAGTTGTTGGTAATCAATATCGTCGCCAAGGTGCGCTCAGAATCTTCACGCAGCATCTGAATCTTTGAGTCGCTTGATGTCTTTTCATCCTCAAGCTCTGCTACATCAGTAGGCGACAAACTAAAAAATGCAATTTCAGAACCACTGGCAAATGCTGAAAGAAAAACTAAAGCAATGGCCAATAGTCCTGCAAGATAAACACCCAATGATGGCGCTTGTACGCTGACATCACTAAATGCTTCTGTTAAAGTTGATATATCCAATGTTATAAATAACTTTAAGAATTAGAAAGGGAGATTACTATTGTCTGAGGTAGAAGATGTCTCTGCCTGAGAGCCAACAGTATGAGATTCGACAGTTGAAGTTGACGCATCTGTAGCATGAGTAGACGCTGACTTAGGGGTAAGCAACTCCATATTATCAACATAGATTTCTGTAACAAAGCGACGCTTTCCCTGCTTGTCATCGTAGAAACGATAACGTATTTTTCCTTCTACATAGAGTTTATCACCCTTGTGTACATACTTTTCTACGATTTTAGCCAAACTGCGATAAAACACAAGATTATGCCATTCGGTGCGATCTGGTATCTGAGTACCATTAGGCAACGTATAACCCTTCTCCGTAGTTGCTAAGGAAACCTGAGCCACAGCCTGATCAGCTTCATAATAGCGCACATCAGGCTCTTTACCTACATTACCAATCAACATTACCTTATTCATAACTCAAAATGCTTTATTTCCACATTCCTAAATAACGGAAATGGAAGTTTTTACCTTTTACAGATGGAAATTGACTACGAGAATCGACACGCTCGCGAAGATGTTCTATCAAACGATCATAGCAATCTTGTCCTGATACTGCCTTTAGATTAGCAACAAAATGAGTATCTCGATATTCAAATTTTCCTGTTGAAGGAATCAAGACAACGCGCTTAAAGTCCAAACTTCCTTCATACCAACCAGGACGTTCTTCGGTAAGTCGGTTGTACATTCCTTCAGCCGCCTCACGAACAGCGGCAACAGGACGTACAGCTTTCTTATCTTTGAAATCTTGCATATTGGCTGCAGCTGTCTTGATAACGATAAAATAGACACGAGGGCGTACCTTATAACGCTTTGGATAACAAACATCACTTGCTGCATATTCCCGAATATCTGCCTCCAATTCGGCATCAACTGAAATTTCCGGAATACTTCTCAAAAAATCTATAGCTTGTTCTGCATTAGATACAAAAACCTCTCTATCAAAGTATCGTAAATATAAATTCATAAGTTAAGTGTATTTTTCTAATAATCATAGAAAATAAAAAAAAGAGCGGAAAACGGGACTCGAACCCGCGACCCCGACCTTGGCAAGGTCGTGCTCTACCAACTGAGCTATTTCCGCAACAAAAGATAAATAAAAATGGTGAAGAGGAGGAGACTCGAACTCCCACGACACAATTGTCACTACCCCCTCAAAGTAGCGCGTCTACCAATTCCGCCACCTCTCCAACATTTCAAAATATTCTGATAACCGTGCCCAAGACAGGACTCGAACCTGCACGTTGTGAAACACACGCACCTGAAACGTGCGCGTCTACCAATTCCGCCACTTGGGCTTAGAAGATCACCCTCCTGTTTTGGTTCTTTCAGAATGTCTGAGCGGAAAACGGGACTCGAACCCGCGACCCCGACCTTGGCAAGGTCGTGCTCTACCAACTGAGCTATTTCCGCAAGTAATTTCCTAATTATTAGGAGCATTTCTCTAAATGCGGTTGCAAAGGTACGACTTTTTCTTGAACCGCCAAACTTTTTCTATATTTTTTTTCAAAAAAAGCGCCCTTTAGTTTACTTTCTTTACAAATAACCCTATTATTGTGCTATTTTACTCGAAAAAGGGCGCTTTTCTATTCTTTTTAGTACTTATTCTAATCCATCCTGTTTTTATAGTCTTCATAGCCAAACTGACGCAATATTTCCATATTACCATCAAGATGAACGATACCAATAGCAGGATGAGAAATGCCATTAAAGGTATTTGTCTTCACTGTTGTATAATGCAGCATGTCCTCGAAGATCACGTTCTCTCCTATTTTTAACTCATGATCAAACTGCCAGTAGCCCATAAAATCACCACTAAGACAACTATTACCCCCCAAACGATAAATATGTTCACCCTCTGGAGCCTTCATCATATCTTCTACCTCTATGTTTTTGGCATTTCTTACAGTAGGCATATAGGGCATTTCCAAACAGTCGGGCATATGACAGGTAAAACTAACATTGAGTATTGCAGTACGAATTCCACCATTCTCCACTACATCGACAACTTGAGAGACCAAAGCTCCTGTTTGCCAACCAAAAGCACTTCCAGGCTCCATGACAACCTTGAGATGAGGATAGCGCTGATGGAATCCCTTTATTATATTAATAAGGTGTAATACATCATAGTCTGAACGAGTCATCAAATGACCTCCACCAAAATTAATCCATTTCAACTGAGAGAACCAGTCAGCAAACTGCTCTTCTATATGCGCTAAAGTTCGCTCAAAGACATCTGCCCCACTCTCACAATGACAATGACAATGGAAACCTTCGATATCATGAGGTAACTGAGAGGGCAGCTGAGAAGCCGTCACACCAAAACGACTGCCTGGTGCACAAGGATTATAAAGTAACGTACCGACTTCTGAATAACCTGGATTAACTCTCAATCCACAACTTATTTCAGAATTCACATGCCTCACTCTCTCGTGATAACGAGCATACTGCGACAGAGAATTGAACGAGATGTGACTGGAACATCTTGCTATCTCATCAATTTCATAATCAGTATAAGCAGGTGAATAAGTATGCGCCTTACTACCAAACTCCTCAAAAGCCAATCTTGCCTCACTCAAAGAGCTGGCAGTCGTGGCATGAATATACTCTCTGAATATGGGGAAGGTTTTCCATAAAGCATAAGCCTTAAAAGCAAGGATGATTTCAACATCAGCACGATCGGCTACACTTCGGATAAGCGACAAATTGTTGCGCAGACGCTCCTCCTCCAAAAGATAAATTGGCACATGAACTTCATTAAAATTCGCTAAATTTACGGTCATATCTTGATAAATATTAATTTTCGAGTGCAAAGATAGCTTTTTATCTCTTATAAAATTGCAAGTTCCCATTTTTTTTAATACTTTTGCATCACAAAATACACAGACGATGAAATTAGTAATAATGACAAAGTCCACATTCTTCGTGGAAGAAGACAAAATATTAGCCTCATTGTTCGATGAAGGTATGGACAACTTACACCTGTTCAAACCCAACACTTCGCCCATGTACTCTGAACGCTTACTGACTCTCTTGCCTGAAGATTTTTGTCGCAAGATTGTAGTACACGATCATTATTATTTGAAGAGCGAATACAATTTGGCTGGAATCCATATAGACGACCCACAAGCTCATGTCCCTGACGGTTACAAGGGTAAATTCAGTCGTTCATGCTCAGACTTGAATATGCTTAAGGAAATGAAAAAGAAATCAAACTATGTTTTTCTGAAAAATGTATTTGATTGTATTGAGTTCAAGGATGAGAAATCTACATTCTCCATGCAGCAACTTGAAATGGCAGCCGACAAGGGATTGATAGACAAAAAAGTCTACGCCTTAGGAGGAATGAGTTTAGAAAACATACAAATAGCAAAACGCTTAGGATTTGGAGGCGTTGTTATTTGCGGAGACCTTTGGAATCGTTTTGACATACACAACGAAAATGATTTTAAGGAACTCATTGGTCATTTCGAAAAGCTGAGAAAAGCTGTCAGTTAAGAAGTAAAACATTAATCCACATAACACAAGAAAAAGAAATGAGTGATAAGAACTCTTTTTTGGTATTCTCTGGTACAAACTCGAGATACCTTGCAGAAAAAATCTGTGCAAGTTTAAATTGCCCTCTCGGTAACTTAGTGGTTACTAAGTTCTCTGATGGCGAATTTGGCGTCTCTTTCGAGGAGTCTATTCGTGGTCGCGACGTGTTCCTCGTACAGAGTACTTTCCCTAATTCTGACAACTTGATGGAATTACTCCTGATGATTGATGCAGCTAAGCGTGCTTCAGCTAAACACATCATCGCTGTCGTTCCTTATTTTGGTTGGGCAAGACAAGACCGCAAAGACAAGCCTCGCGTAAGTATCGGTGCCAAACTCGTTGCCGACTTGCTGAGTGTTGCTGGCATCGATCGCTTGATTACGATGGACCTCCACGCAGACCAGATCCAGGGTTTCTTCGATGTTCCAGTAGACCATCTTTATGCTTCAGGCGTCATTCTCCCTTATCTGCAGAGCTTGAATCTTGACAATTTAGTAATCGCATCTCCTGACGTAGGCGGTTCTAAGCGTGCCAACACTTACGCTAAATATTTGGGGTGCCCACTGGTACTCTGCAACAAGACACGCGCTCGCGCAAATGTGGTAGCAAGCATGCAGATTATTGGTGACGTGAAGGACAAGAATGTTGTCATCATTGACGACATGGTTGATACTGCTGGTACTATCACTAAGGCTGCAGATATCATGAAGGAAGCTGGAGCTAAAACCGTTCGAGCATGCGCTTCACACTGCGTCATGAGTGGACCTGCCTCAGAGCGCGTTCAGGCATCAGCCCTTGAAGAGATTGTCTTCACCGACTCTATTCCTTATACCAAACGTTGCGACAAGGTAAAACAGCTCACTATTGCTGATATGTTTGCTGAAACTATCCGCAGAGTGGAAGATAATGAAAGTATCTCTTCACAGTATCTCGTATAATACTTATTTTCCTTAAATATACAAAAAAGCCTTTTCTGATTATTTCAGAAAAGGCTTTTTGTATATTGGCACTATTTCTCTCATTCTAAAAGAAATGTTACTCCGCTTATTCCTATATATGTATAAATTATGTATTTGAGCAAAGAACCTGCGATGTGTCTAAACACCCATGTACCAATCAGATTTCCAACTATTACGCCAGCAATACCATATAGATAACCTGTAGCCACAGTCACCGTAAAGAAACCATTATAGGTTCTTGCCAATGTCATCATCAGGTTGCCCAAAAGAAAATAAGCTTGCGTTATTGCCAAATAATGTTCTTTGTCGGGTTCTGAGCTAACAAAATATAGCACAGCAGGAGGTCCTTGCATACCAAAAAAGCCGCCCATCAGTCCGCTCAATCCACCTGTTGCCACCTGCACTGGCATCGTGGTTTTCACCTTGATGCGCTTGCTGAAGAAGGCGAAATAGAAGCTCATGATAATCAACGTGATGCCAAGCAACACATTCAGAATGCCATGTTCTATACGCTTGAGCATAAATATGGCCCCCACAGACACAACAATAAATGTAAGAAGTACAGGAAGAAGCCTTCTCCAAACGATGTATTTGTGTGTTTGAAATACAATGATCAGTGATGTTGTCATTGCCAGAATGCCCGACAATGTGGTAGCTTCACCGTAGGAAGGCATGATGGCAGGGAGCATGGTCATGATGAAGATACCAAAACCAAAGCCCGTGGTGCGCTGCACAAAACTGGCACCAATACTCAGTAGGAAAAGTTCGATTGCTATATTATTCATTACTACTCTCTTACAAAATGCAGAAAAGTATCACACCCAACTATGGAGCATATTCAAATGCTAAAAGCGACTTCAGGACCACCATTTCGATATAAGGGAGAAAAAGAAAGCCCGAAGTCCGATTTTACGGGGCTTCGGGCAAGTCTTTTATACTTTCTTTTGAGTTAAACTCAAAAGCAATATTTCAAAATTACATTTATCGTATTAGTCCAACCACTTTACATAGCAGAAGTCCTGACGATGAGGCAACTTGTCGTTCTTAGGATACATACGAACAGCAGTCTTGAACGAACCAGCATTTATAGGCTCTATCTCTGCCTCGAAAGTATAGTTATTGCCTTCGTGACCAATAACATTGAATGGATAAACAGCATAAATCTGCTTGCCATCCTCTACCTGGTCCTTCAATACTACAAGTTCCAAACCGACAGCATCGTTCAAGCCCTGCTCGTCGATGACATACTGAATCTTGTACTTCTTACCTGTCTCGATACCTTCAGCCAAAGCGTCATTCTTAGAAACAACATGGATAGAATCCCAACGCTCAGCTACAGACTCCTTCCATAGAGCTATCTCCTTAGCAAGAGCATTGTCGTTAGCACTCAACTTCTTGAAACGAGCTGCTTCCTTGTTGTAGAACTTATCAAAGTAGTCATCCAACTGACGCTTCATGGTGTAATGAGGAGCAATAGTAGCGATAGAGTTCTTTACTACCTGAATCCACTCCTTGCTGTAACCTTCCTGGCACTTGTTGTAGTACATAGGAACGATATCATTCTCCAACATATTGTAGATGGTAGCAGCATCTAACTGATCCTGATAACCCTGATTCTGGTAAGTACGCTTCTCAGGAAGAGCCCAACCAGCACCCTCACGATAGCCTTCTACCCACCAACCGTCGAGTACAGAGAGGTTTACAACACCATTCATCTCAGCCTTCTCACCTGAAGTACCAGAAGCCTCCAATGGACGTGTAGGAGTATTCATCCAGATATCAACACCTG
>OIZX01000345.1_pt1 | contig 33211 bp, 24 predicted proteins | sample 1588621 | NCBI WGS metagenome assembly OIZX01 (sample SAMN03283276) | human gut metagenome | biome: human-associated habitat; material: feces | host: Homo sapiens | place: Peru | collected 2012 | reverse complement strand
GAAATCCTATTTCAGATGTTTCCCAAACTTGAGAAGGCGTATGGCCTCTACCTCAATCTTGTGGACATTTTCAACAAGAGAACTCAGCCTGCAGTGCAAGGCTTAACCTTGCCAGATGGTACAATGATGTCGAAGATTTTGGATATGAAGGCTTCAATAAGGTTATTGAAACCTTTGAGAACCACAACGACACCATCATCAACTATTTTGAGGAAAGGCTTACTAATGCATCGGCAGAGTCGTTTAATGCTAAAATCAAGGCTTTCAGAACACAGTTCAGGGGTGTAGGGGATATTAGATTCTTCATGTACAGGCTGGCTACACTTTATTCGTAATTATATAGTATTGCCAACCGTAAAAATCCGCTGACCCGAAAAACTCACCAACGACAAACAATGAAATAAAAGTATGTTAAATTGTATGTAACAAGAAGATAATCACACTCTTTTTTACTAACTTTGCAGTAAAAATAAAAACATAAAGTTAGTATGCTTCAAGAAAACAAAACAGAGAATCGTATCAACCCCTTTTTCTTACCTTACAACACCCCACACGACACCGTACCCTTCGACCGTATCAAGTTGGAAGACTACGAAGAAGCCTTTATGGAAGGAATACGCCGTGACGACGAGGCCACAGACAAGATTGTAAACGACCCCGCCGAGCCTACCTTCGAGAATACCTTGGCGCGTGTAGACACAGAAAAAGGAGAACACTACTACGACTTGCTCAGCCGCGTTTCTAACGTTTTCTCTTGCATGATGAGCGCAGAAACCAGCGATGAGATGGAAGCCTTGGCACAGAAGATGAGCCCCATCTTAACAAAGCATGCTAATGACATCACCCTCAACAAGAAACTCTTTGAGCGCATCAAGTTTGTACACGACCACCCCAACCGTGAACTCAATGCCGAGGAACAGATGTTGCTCGAAACCAGCTATGATGGTTTTGTGCGTAGCGGTGCACTGCTCGACGATGAGGGCAAGGAACACCTCCGCAAACTCACCGAGGAAGCAAGTATGCTCACCCTCCAGTTCTCACAAAACCTACTCAAAGAAAACAAAGCATTCCAACTGCATATCACCAACGAGGCACAGCTCGATGGGCTACCAGAGACAGCCATCGAAGCTGCCAAACAGAACGCTCAGGAACAGGACAAAGAGGGATGGATTTTCACCCTCGACTATCCCAGTTACTCGCCTTTTATGACCTACTCGACACAGCGTTCACTGCGCAAACAGATGTACATGGCACGCAATACCGAGTGTATACACGATAACGATGCTAACAACCTTGACATCTGCAAGCGGCTCATCAATCTGCGACGTGAGCTCGCCCAACTGTTGGGATTTGAAACCTACGCTGACTATGTGCTCAAGCATCGCATGGCAAGTAGCACTTCCAACGTATACAAATTGCTAAACGACCTCATAGAGGCCTACAAACCCACTGCTGAGAAAGAGGTAGCCGAGATAACAGCCTTGGCAAAGCGCATGGAAGGCGAGGACTTCGAGATGATGCCATGGGATTTCGGATTCTATTCACACAAGTTGCAGATGGAAAAATACAACCTCGATGCAGAAATGTTGCGTCCCTACTTGCAGCTCGACAAGGTCATCGAAGGCGTATTCGGTCTTGCAGGCAAACTATACGGCATACGTTTCGAAGAGAATACTGAAATACCCGTTTACCACCCCGACGTAAAAGCATACGAGGTGTTCGACAAAGATGGTAGTTTCTTGGCTGTATTCTATGCAGACTTCTTCCCTCGTAAGGGCAAACAAGGCGGAGCATGGATGACTGCATTTCAGGGACAATGGATAGACCATCAAGGTCGTAACATACGTCCACACGTGAGCGTGGTAATGAACTTCACCAAGCCCACAGCAGAAAAGCCTGCCTTGCTTACACTTGGCGAGGTGGAGACATTCTTGCATGAGTTTGGACATAGCCTGCATGGTATGTTTGCTAATACTCGTTTTGAGAGTCTTTCGGGCACCAACGTGTGGTGGGATTTTGTTGAGCTGCCATCCCAGTTTATGGAGAACTACGCTGTCGAGAAAGACTTCCTTCGCACCTTTGCTTTCCACTACCAAACTGGTGAGCCTCTACCCGACGAACTGATAGAGCGCATCGTAAAGAGCCGCAACTTCATGGCTGCATACGGATGTTTGCGACAGGTGAGCTTCGGACTGCTCGACATGGCTTACTACACCAAGAAGGAGCCTTTCGATGAAGACATCATCCCCTTCGAGAAAAAAGCTTGGGAAAAAGCCATGGTGACACCCCAACTGCCCGACACCTGTATGACCGTACAGTTCTCGCATATCATGGCAGGAGGCTACGCTGCAGGATACTATAGTTATAAGTGGGCAGAAGTTCTCGATGCAGACGCCTTCAGTATGTTTAAGAAGAATGGTATCTTCGACCAGCATACAGCACAGAGTTTCAGAGACAATATACTCTCTAAAGGTGGCACAGAGCACCCTATGACACTCTACAAGCGTTTCCGCGGACAGGAACCTACCATCGAGGCACTACTGCAACGCAATGAGATCAAACCCCACACAGCATCATAACAACAAAAAAAAGGAACATGGAGAATCAACTTTCCAAACAAGAGAAACTCGACCTGCGCTATCTGCGTATGGCACGTATATGGGCAGAAAACAGCTACTGTAAGCGCCGACAGGTGGGTGCACTCGTAGTTAAGGATAAGATGATTATCAGCGACGGCTACAATGGTACGCCCAGCGGATTTGAAAACGTATGCGAGGAAAACGGCGTCACCAAGCCTTATGTACTTCACGCCGAAGCCAATGCCATCACCAAGTTGGCTCGCAGCAGCAACAATAGCGACGGAAGTACTCTCTATGTCACCGCCTCGCCATGTATCGAATGTGCTAAACTCATCATCCAGTCTGGTATCAAGCGCGTTGTATACGCAGAAAAATATCGTCTCAACGATGGTATCCAACTGATGGAACGAGCAGGCATCAAGGTGGAATATCTCAACCCTGATGAGCAGCAAGACTCGTCACACAACATTTAACATTCAACACTCCCAAAAAATATGAATATCAACAAGAAAAAGACCAACCGTTTCATGCCCATCATCATGGCTGTTTGCGTGGTGATAGGTATCATGATCGGCTCGTTCTTCTCAAATCATTTCTCGGGCAACAGGCTCAACATCATCAACAGCGGAAGCAACAGGCTTAACAACCTGCTCCACATCATCGACGACCAATACGTGGATGCTGTCAACATCGACTCACTCGTCGACAAGGCTATCCCACAGATACTCTCTGAACTTGACCCTCACTCTGTATACATCAGTGCTAAGGACGTGGCTTCTGCCACCGATGACCTGAAAGGGTCTTTCTGTGGCGTAGGTATCGAATTTGTCATCCGCGAAGACACCATACACGTACAAAATGTAATACAGAATGGACCTGCAGAGAAAGCAGGTCTGTTGGCTGGCGACAAGATTGTGGCTGTGGACGACAAGCCTTTCGTTGGAAAAATCGTTACTAACCAAGAAGCTATGCGCCGCCTCAAAGGACAGAAAGACACTAAAGTGAAGATTGGCGTAGTGCGCTATGGTAGTAAGAAGGTACAAACTTTCACGGTGACTCGTGGCGAGATACCAACCAAGAGTATTACCGCTACCTATATGCTCAACGACGAGACGGGATATATACGTATCAAGAACTTCGGTGAGAACACCTATCCTGAGATGCTCATTGCCCTGGCTAAACTCTCACAAGAACACTTTAAGAACCTCTGCATAGACTTACGCGACAACAGCGGTGGCTACCTCACAGCAGCTATCAATATGGCCAACGAATTCTTGCAAGACAAGAAACTCATCGTCTATACACAGGGACGCAAGTCACCACGTCAAGACTTCCGAAGTGACGGCAAAGGCTCATATCAGAACATTCCGCTCGTGGTACTTATCAACGAAGGCTCTGCCTCGGCTGCAGAAATCTTTGCTGGAGCTATGCAGGACAACGACCGTGCTACCATCATCGGTCGACGCTCCTTCGGTAAGGGTCTCGTGCAGCAACAGATAGAATTCCCCGACCACAGCATGATACGCCTCACCATTGCACGCTACTACACACCTTCTGGACGTTGCATACAGAAACCCTACACCCTGGGTGACGATAAAGGCTATGAACAAGATCTCATCAACCGCTACGAGCATGGAGAGTTCTTCTCGCAAGACAGTATCAAGCACACGGGTCCTGCCTACCATACAAGTTTGGGGCGCATCGTATATGGCGGAGGTGGCATCACACCCGACATCTTCGTTCCTGAAGACACTCTCGGAATGACATCTTACTTCAAACAAGCGAGCATGAGCGGTCTTATCCTGCAGTTTGCTTTCACCTATACCGATGACAACCGTCCTAAGCTCAATAACTTTAAAGAGATGATGGAGATGGCTGACTATCTGGATAAGCAGGATATGGTGGAGAAGTTTGCTACCTATGCCGACAAGCATGGCCTACAACGCCGCAATCTGCTCATACGCAAGTCGCACAAGTTGTTGCAGCGCTACATCAACAGCCGCGTCATCTACAACATTCTCAACGACCAAGCTTGGAACCAGTATGTCAACCAAGACGATCCTGTCATCGAGAAGACGTTGGAGGTATTTCAAAAGAACGAGGCTTTCCCCAAGAAGCCCGTTTCCACCAAACCTATCAACAAGAAGAAGCAGAAGGTAGCTATGGCTAATGTGCCCTACAACTACCGTTCGTTGCACAGCCAGTTCCCCCATCAGGCATAAGCAAAAAGACATGAACAAAAAAGAACTGAGAATCCTCATTAGAGATAAAAAGCGACAGTTTTCTGAGCAACAACTCGGAAAACTGTCGCTTCCTATTTTAGAACGTCTGCAACAGAATCGCCGACTCGAGAAAGCACATCATGTGTTACTCTATTACTCCCTGCCCGACGAGGTGAACACGCATCAATATATCGACGAATTAGTGAGACAGGGCAAAAAGGTATTCCTCCCCGTCGTTGTTGACGCAGAGAATATGCTTATCAGGGAATATACAGGCATCCACGACCTACAGGAGGGTGCTTTTCACATCCTTGAACCCATTGGCAATCTGTTGACTGAAGAAGATTATAAGAAAATAGAAGTTGCCGTTATACCTGGCATGAGTTTCGACAAGGCTGGCAACCGACTGGGAAGAGGTAAGGGTTACTACGACCGGCTACTTAGGAAAATGCCGCATCTCTACAAGATAGGCATCTGTTTCGACTTTCAAAAGTCAGACCTCGTACCAACAGAGCCCACCGATATTAAAATGGATATCATCGTGTAATTCCCCCTCAGAGAAATAAGAGCAATAGGGGAATTAGAGAAACTGTTTTATAAAGCTTGAAAACTGTTTTATAAAGCTTTGTAATTGGCTTCATAAAACTTGATATCAGAATTAATAAAACTTGATATCTGCAATAACAAAAGCCCCAGCCGCCTCATTGAGTCGTTTTACCAAGATGCTACGGCTCAATGCTAAGTCAGCACGCAGAGCTGGACTAAGAATCTTGACAAAGAGAGTCTGATTCTTAATAAACCTTTCCCCTGAATATTTAGCCACAGGCTCACCCACCACCTGTTCCCAGGCAGCCAACAAGCGTTTTTGCTGCAGAGGTCCTTCCAGTCCCTCTCTTCTTAGAATCTCAGGCAGCAAATCTGATATCGAACGTACTTTTCTTCTGAACATAATCATCAATATCTGTTAGGGTTTATTCTTCGTGTGCGAGTGCTATTTCTCCTCCTTCTACATGAAAGATACAATAATCCCCATCACGCTGTTGCAGAATATGGTCAAGATGATCACGATTGGTATCAGTAATAAAAATCTGACCAAAGTTATCACCCGATACCAGCTCTACGATAGCCTCCACACGCTGAGCATCCAACTTATCAAAGATATCGTCGAGAAGCAACAAGGGCGTAGTGCAAGAAGCCGTGCGACGCAAGAAGTCAAACTGCGCCAACTTTAGTGCCAAGACAAACGTCTTGTTCTGACCCTGACTCCCCTCGCGCTTCATCATATAGTCACCGATGAGCATCTCTAAGTCATCACGATGCACACCATGCAGCGAATAGCCTACAGCACGATCTTTGAAACGGTCACGCTGAATCACCTCCAGGAGTGGTCCACGCTGACAATGCGACACATAGCGCAAACTCACCTGCTCACGGTCGCCCGAGATACGACTATAGATTTGCTGAAACACAGGCACCAATTCCTTGACAAAAGCTTCACGCTTCTGAAACAACAACTCTCCATATCGAGCCATCTCCTGCTCCCAAATCTCCATCAAGGTAACATCTGGTTCCTCCTCCATCTTCAACAAAGCATTACGTTGCTGCAAAGCCTTGTTATAGTTGGTCAACGCCTCCATGTACGAAGCATCATATTGTGAAATCACCACATCCATGAGACGACGGCGCTCTTCGCTTCCGCCTTCAATAATTAAGGTATCTGAGGGCGACACAAAGATGAGAGGAATCAAACCTATATGTTGCGAAAGTCGCTTATACTCTTTCTTATTACGCTTGAAATGCTTCTTCGTGCCACGCTTCATGCCACAGAAAATATTCTCGACATTGCCCTGCTCATCCAGATAGTTGCCTTCCAACATGAAGAAATTCTCATCATGAGCTATCACCTGCGAGTCAATGGGATTATAAGCGCTACGACAAAAAGAAAGATAATAGATAGCATCCAAGAAATTTGTCTTTCCCACACCATTGTGACCGATGAGACAATTAATCTTGGGCGACAATTCCAAATTGGCAGCCTTGATGTTCTTATAATTTATTATCGAGATATTCTTTAAAATCATACGTATTACGGCACTATTGAACTGCAAAGTTAGCAGAAAAAGACCAAAAAACGAAAAAAGTAGCCTATAAATTTCAATATGTGGATAAAATTACGTATTTTTGCATCCTAAAGTGTAGCCTCTCTACAAGGGGAGTACATAGACTATTATTACGAAAAAAAATAATAAAAACAAAAATAAAAATGGCAAACAAAACAGAACAGGTTCTCGAAGCAACCGAGAACATCAACAACCGCGAGGCTTTCTTCTTGAAGTATAAGAAGGCCATCCTTACCGCAGTGGCAGTTATCATCCTTGTCATTGCAGGTGTATTCCTCTACATTTCACAGATTTCCGGACCACGCGAAGAGAAGGCAAGCACTGCTCTCAGCAAGGGTCAGACCTACTTCAACAACGAGATGTTTGAGCAGGCTGTCAATGGTGACGGAGCTGGTTTCGTAGGCTTTGCTAAGTTAGCAGACGAATATAGCGGCACCAAGGCAGGCAACCTCGCTAACCTCTATGCTGGTCTTAGCTATGCTAACCTCGGCAAGTGGGCAGAAGCACAGAAGAGCCTCGACGCATTCTCTTCTAAGGGCGACCAGATGATTAGCCCTGCAGCTCATGCAGCTCTTGGTGACGCTTACGCTCACCTCAACCAGCTCGACAAAGCTGTAGATGCTTTCAAGAAAGCTGCCGACATGGCAGACAGCAAGTCTGATGACGACACAAACAACAGCCTCTCTCCTACTTTCCTCATCAAGGCTGGCGAAATCTTAGAGAGCCAGGGCAAGAAAGAAGAGGCACTAAAGCTCTATCAGGACATTAAGAAAAAATATGTAAACTCTATGCTCGTACAGAGTGCAGAGATTGACAAGTATATCGAAAGAGCCTCTAACTAATTATGGCTACAGCACTTCATAATTTGTCTGATTACGACTTCACAAAGGTACCCGATGCCAGCAATATGTGCTTTGGCATCGTGGTAGCAGAGTGGAATCCTGAGATAACAGGCGCATTGCTCAAGGGAGCCGTTGATACGCTCACCAAGCATGGCACCTTGCCCGAGAACATCCACGTGAAAACCGTTCCTGGAAGTTTCGAGCTCATATATGGCGCCCGCCAGATGGTACTCAACCAAGGCTACGACGCTGTCATCGTCTTAGGTAGTGTCATCAGGGGTGAGACTCCTCATTTCGACTACATCTGCCAGGGCGTTACCTACGGCATTGCTCGTCTCAACGCCTCACAGGAGATTCCTGTCATCTATGGTCTCCTCACCACCAACGACCTGCAGCAAGCCAAAGACCGTAGTGGTGGAAAACTTGGCAACAAAGGCGATGAGTGTGCTATTGATGCCATCAAAATGGCTAAGTTCTAAAAAAACATCCTAACAAACACAAGTAAAATAAGGAATGAAACTATACCAACTCTTGCAGTCGTTTGACTTTGAGGAACTCTTCCCCACTGTCAGCACGATGTTCCCTAATGCTAATCTCCACCGGGATGTCTTCCAGAAAGCTTTCGATATGCTCTGTAGCATACAGCCCGTGATGAGCAAGAAAGCCATCCGCTATGAGCTCATGGAAGACCCCAACTCGAGCAATAGTATGATTGTGGGAGCCGATGATAGTTGTTTCAACACCACATGGGATGCTTGCTTAGGCAAAGAAGTAAAAAAAGGAAAAGGAGTAGACCTCAACGACGAGGAATTGGCAGCCAACTGCTTGCTCAATGTCCTCTTTATCGGTCGTCATCCACAATGCTTTGACAAAGACTTCAAAAAACTCTTGAAGTAAAACAGATTAATATATAACAATAAAGAAACCGAGTTCGGCAATGCCAGACTCGGTTTCTTTATTGTTATATATATTCTTATATCATCTTATTCTTCCCCAGCAGTATCGAGTTGTGTATCTTTGGCTATGCTGACCGCTCCCATTCGATTGATTTTGATGACAAGGGGCACATACTCATCGCTTGTCACATCTGGCGACCCGACACTACCAGCAAAACAGAGTACATCATTCTTTACTCCCACAAACACAATGCCCAACAAGGTTCCCGTTTTCTTTGTGTGCTCATCCAAGTATTCCGTGAAATCACTTTTCAGAAAGGCACGGTTAAAGAACTCTGTACTATCCTCTCGCAGCACTTTAATCGTAATTTTATTATCATAATACTTAGAATGGTCCTCGCACTCTACCACAGGTAGTTCATGGTCAGCAACACGTTTCATCACCACTTGGTAAGACTTACCAAGCCATTCTATGTCGCGCGTCTGTTCATAGCTACTTAATTCCTGAGTCTTTTTGGGCTTCGGAGCAGTAGGTTTCGGAGCAATAATCACTTGACTCTTTTTCTTCTCATTGCAAGAAGACAAACACGTTGCCACGAAGGCAGCTATCATAAACACGGAAATCGTTTTCTTCATTGTAGTCTTGTTTTTATGTTTGTGCAAATCGAATGTAGAACATCAAGTTTACTTGACTGGCAATACCGAGATGCAACTTATCTGATGAATAAAGTAATGCAAAGTTAAGAAAAAAAATGCAATCATGCAAAGAAAAAGCACCCTCTTTTCACAAAGAGAGTGCTTTACTACCTAAATACTAACTAATAAATCCTATTGAACTTTTCTCACACGATATAATAAAAGTTCAGTTTATGAATTCTAATCATAAATAATGACCCAGAAAAACACAAAAGGTTTAATTAGAAGAAAGAAAAAATCGCCATTTTAACCGCCTTTAACAAAACAAGCAAGATTAGTAACTACTCAGCACCCCACAGCATGAGTCGCTCTTTAACTTGTTAATAGATATAAAGCTACACCATTTCGGAAAGTTTTAAGAGAGGCAAGAATTTCAAATTTCAACTGCAATAGATTTTACGAAGAAAAGATCCCCCAAAAAACGCAGTGGGCTTCATGTGCCAACGAAGCCGCTTTCATTGCTCTACGAAATAGGCTTCATTGACTATCGAAGCCGCTTTCATTTTTCGAGGCTTTTCTATTCGCTAAGGCCCCACCTTATTTATATATTTAGCAAATGACTATATAAATGATTATCATAAGCAAAAGAAGAAAAACCACACCAGGAAGCAACAGACTTACCAGCAAACTACAGATTATCACAAAACAAAGAAGAAAAATATAAATTTGACTAATAGTATTTGGCAAATTACACAATTTGTCGTACCTTTGCAGCAAAAACAAAACAATTAGTATGAGAAAGACTATTTTACTTATCATTCTGACAATAGGAATCATACTCTCTGCATGCACTGGCAAACAAGCCAAAGAGAAAGAAAACGCTCTCGACACCATCCCCATGATGGTGCTGCAGATACAAAAATGCAGCCGACTATATACCGCCGAGGCCCAGGTTCACAGAATCATCACCCACGACGACCAGCTTCGGCTAAAGGGTTCTATCCTCAAAAACGAGTTCAATATTTCTCTGCCTGGCGGAAACCGTAAGGTTGCCATCCCTATAGATGCGACACTCAAAGCATATATCGACTTTAAAGATTTCAGCGAGAAGAACGTAAGACGGCAAGGCAAGAAGATAGAAATCATCCTCCCCGACCCTAAGGTGGTACTCACCAGTAGCAAGATAGACCATGAGGGAACCAAGAAATTCGTGTCGCTGACACGCAGCAACTTCAGCGATGAAGAGCTCAGCAGCTACGAACAAGAGGGCCGCAAGGGCATCATCAATGACATTCCGCGCATGGACATCCTTGAGACAGCTCGCCAGAGTGCCGCACACACCCTGGTGCCCATGCTCGTCCACTTAGGATTCCAAGCCGAGAATATCAAGATTAGTTTCAGAAAGAAGTTTACCTCTTCCGATCTTTCAAGCCTCATCGACGGCACATCGGTAGAGAACAAGTAAGGTATTACAGATATGAGAAAATTTGAAATCATCGTCATACTCCTGCTCGTCATTATCATCGGTGGAGGCTTATACTGGCTCAATAAAGACAACTCCATCTCCATGGAACAAGAAGGAAAGACCCTGCTCTCGCCTACACAGATCAAGAGCATAGAAGCCATCGGCCAGTGGGAATTTCTATCCATCAGTGATGAAGAACTGATAGACACCGTGCGCAAAGGGCTCATCAGCGACGACGAACTGGTAAGAATTTATTATGGCACCCTCCGACTGGGCATCAATATGCGCGAGGTGGGCAACGAATGGCTGAGGGCCGATGGAGACACCATCATCTGCACCCTACCCCCCATCAGGTTGCTCGATCGCAACTTCATTGATGAAACAAGAACACATTCGTTCTTCGAAGAAGGCAAATGGACGGGTAAAGATCGACAGGATATGTACAACAGAGCCTATGAAGCTATGAAGAAGCGTTGCCTCACAAAAGCCAACATCTCCAAGGCAGAAGAAAATGCCAAAGGTCAATTTGAGGCTATGTTCCAGTCTATGGGGTATAGCAACATAAAGATCAAAATAGAACATGGGATAATAAAAGAGAAAGACAAATAACAAAACAGAAAAAAAATAAGAGAGATTATGAATATACTAAACGACATCTTTGTAGCGCTAAGCTCCTTCTTGTGGGGTTGGCCCATGATAATTCTACTCTTGGGCACTCACATCTTCCTCACTATCCGCCTGCGTTTTCCGCAACGCAAGATTTTCAAAGCCATCAAATTATCCATCAAGAGAGATAAGAATGCCACTGGCGACGTCTCTCAGTTTGGTGCACTCGCCACAGCCCTTGCTGCAACAATAGGAACGGGCAACATCATCGGTGTGGCAACAGCCATCGCCTTAGGCGGTCCTGGCGCTGTGCTATGGTGCTGGCTTACGGGTGTGTTTGGTATATCTACCAAGTATGCAGAAGGCTTATTGGCAGTAAAATATCGCGTAAAGACCAAGCGCGGCCGCATGCTTGGCGGGCCGATGTATGCCTTAGAGAAGGGATTGGGTTGGAAATGGCTCGCCGTCCTCTTCGCCATCTTTGCAGCCATCGCCTCATTTGGCATCGGTAGCACCGTACAGGCAAACGCCATCTCTACACTCGTAGAAAACCAGTATGGCATCTCCCCCTACCTCACAGGTAGCATCGTCTGCATCTTAGGAGCCGCAGTCATCATTGGCGGAGTGAAATCTATCTCAAAAGTATGTGGAATGCTCGTGCCCTTCATGGCTATTTTCTATGTGTTGGGCTGCATCTATATCCTTATCGTCAACCATACCTATCTATGGCCAGCACTCAAGGTCATCTTTGAGTCAGCTTTCACTACTCGTGCGGCAGGAGGAGGTTTCGCTGGCAGCACATTGATGATGGCAGCCCGCTATGGTATTGCCCGAGGTCTGTTCTCCAACGAGTCGGGTCTTGGTTCGGCACCTATCGTAGCGGCTGCTGCGCAGACTCGTAATCCAGTACGCCAGGCTCTTGTTTCATCGACAGGCACCTTCTGGGATACGGTCATCATCTGTGCCCTAACAGGTCTGGTCATCACCTCAAGCATCATTGCCTACCCCGACATCGACTACCACAACGGAGCAGCCCTTACGAAGGCTGCATTCAGCAAGATACCTTACATAGGAGCACCCTTGCTCACCTTTGGTTTAGCCACTTTTGCTTTCAGTACCACCTTAGGTTGGAGCTATTATGGCGAACGCTGCGTGGAATACCTTAAAGGCCAGCGCTGGATGTTAGTCTACCGCGTGCTCTACATCATCAGCATCTTTGCAGGTAGTGTCGTCGGCTTGGAACTGGTATGGAACATTGCCGACTGCATGAATGCGTTGATGGCCATACCTAACCTCATATCCTTGCTCTGTCTTAGCGGCATCATCGTACACGAGACACGCAAGTATCTGTGGCGCGACCGTTTGGACAGCGACATGGATGAGAGCGAGATAGAAGAACTGGAGAGTTAATCTACAGAGGCTTATCACATTGTAAAGAAACAATATCCCCCCGAAAGTTTTTTCATTTAACTTTCGGGGGGATATTTATATTCAGTGAAGCAACAATCAATCCAATCGATATTGCAGATGACGCATCTCATGACCTCCCCATGCAGAATCATTGACATACTGGAAGCCCACCTTGGTGTATAAAGACTCGGCACAAGGATTTCCCTTATCGACAAGCAGACCTACTGCTGGCAATTCCATCTCACGGGCACGCTCAATAACAGCTTTTAATAATAGTTTGGCAATACCATGACCTCGAAACTCGTTCGGTACTGCAATGCTATCAATATAAAGTTCGCCTGCCTGAGTCTCGTCGTCCATACCAGAATAATCGATGCCAAACTCCCTTTGAGCAGCCTCTATAAAACGGCGGCGCAAGCGATGCAGTTCCCCTCCATCGTAAGCCACACAGATGCCAGCCAGACGACCATCGTCAGCAAAGGCACAAAGCGTATTGCGATAACTATACTGACTATCGTCAAGAGCCACCAATTCCGTCATGACCCGACGGAAATCCTCTATCGTATGGTCTTTACCTGCCAGATTCTGGCAACACTCATGATTCATCGCCTCCATAATGAGCGAGGCAATGGGCGCAGCCAAACTGTCTGTAGCCCCTTCTACCCGTACATTCATTGTCTAAGTCGTTTTATGATCAAGTTCTGTTATATTATATAACGAACAAAAGTTCATTTTATTTTCTTACCACCTCAATATTCGTATCACCAGGGCGATACAGATAGCCCACACACTCGGTAGCATCCACGCGGAAAGGCTTCCAGGTAAGCTTAGACCAATCGATACGATCAGTACTCTGAGCCACTGGCACCTGAGGGATAAGGCTACCATCCCTAACAAGGATAACGCAAGGCAAAGGCAAGCTTACATTGCCCTGAGCCTGTACATCTGCCACCTGAGTAGGAACAACAATGGTTTGGAAACCACCCTCATACACCTTGCCCGTCTGATAATCTATCCACTTGCCCTTGGGCAGATATACCGTGCGCTCTGTACCACTCTCTAAGAGAGGAGCCACCAATATCTGCGAACCATACATATATTCATCTTCCACTAACCATGCCCCAGCATCCTGAGGAAACTCTACAAAGAGTGCACGAACCATAGGTAGTCCTCGCTCAGAGCAATCTTTGGCCTGCGCATAAACATAAGGCATGAGGCGATACTTCATCTCGGCATTGGCACGGAAGGCATCTGTAAAGTCCTTGCTGATGAGCCAAGGCTCTGTGGGAGGTGCTCCATGAGCGCGTGTATGCGAGCTGAGGAATCCAAAAGGCAGCCAACGGCGATACAGATCTTCAGGGCTTTTGCTAACAAAACCACCCAAGTCATGGCTCCAGAAAGAGAAACCGCTAAGACCGAAACTCAATCCTCCACGCAGATCACCTATCATACCCACGCTTCCTATCTCGTTGGTAGCTGCATCGCCACCCCAGTGGAGAGGATAACGCTGACTTCCTGCCCAAGCACTTCGTGCCCATATCACACCTTCGTGCTCAGCCGAATGATCCTTCACTGCCTCATAGAGAGCCTTGTTGTATCGCAAAGGATAGAGATTGTGCTCATAGAGTCCTGTCTTGCCCGAAGCATAAAGTCCGTCATAAGGAGCAGCCTCACCAAAATCGCACTTGATGGCACTTACCCCCTGATTGATGAGACGACCTATCTTGTCCTGATACCAGTTCACAGTCTTAGGATTGCTCAAGTCGAGCACAGCATCCTCGTAGTTGAGTGTTCCATTGCCATTACGTACTGCCATACCTCCATCTACCAATTCACGGAAATATCGGTTTTTAGGAGTAAAATATGGCAGCTGCCACAGACAGGTGTGGAAGCCATCCTTCTTCAGTGACTTAAGCATACCCACAGGGTCTTTAAACCTGTCTTTGGCAAACTCGTAATCGCATTGCCAGTCTACACCAAACCATCCTGTATCGAAATGAATGACATCGGAAGGAATCTTATTGGCACGTAACTGATGGGCAACCTCCATACCCTCCTTCTGAGAGAAATACGAAATGCGGCTCATCCATGTTCCGAAAGTCCAGAGAGGCAGCATGGGCGACTTGCCCGTCACCTGTGTATATTCATCCAAAATCTCCTTTGGCTCGCCAAAGAACACAAAGAAGTCCATCGTCTCATCTGCCATAAAGAGTCGCTGAGCACCGATGTAAGATGCCCCAAAGTCGACTGTAGAAGGAGCTGATGTGTGCATGAAGAAACCATAACCACGATTAGAGAAATAGAAAGGCACTGGCTTATACATATTAGCACCCTCAGGTCCCTGTGGGTCAACAACGGAGAGATTGATCTTCTGTCCCACCTTGTTGAGCGATGTGAAACTCTCACCACAACCATAGATGCGCTCTCCTGGAGAAAGGAGGAATACGGGGTTAATGCTTCGTGAGTTGTCGCTACCACGCTTGATGAAGCTGAACGGCAACAGCTTGACCTGCGAACTATCGTTGTCGATGATATGGCGAGTCTGGGTTAGTATCTTTCCCTTGCTGTCTCTCAGAATCAAGCGGAAAGGATATTTCTGTATCTCGAGCACACCATTCTTGTTGCGATAAACGATACTATTGGTAGAAACCGAAGTGTTCCAGCGTCCCTTTCCGATTCGGGCATGGTCATTACCTGCGTTTGCGGCAATAAACTCGGGCGAGAACATAGGGTCGTTGGCATCATCCATACGAGGCTCTACGGGCGAAGTGAAAAGGGTGACGCGCAAGGTACGGTCGTCTACCTTGCGTATTCTTATTTTCAGATTAGGGTCGTTATCATACTGGGTGCTCGGGAAGTCGAGCATCTGCATACGTACAGGCCAATAACCATTCAAGTTGAATGCCTGACGAGGCGACATGCGATAGCGTTTCCAATTGAGCATTCCCTCTCCTTTGTTCAAGTCGAAGTTAGCAATACTGTCTGCCAAGAAATAGGTATTGGCAAGGTCACAGAAATCGCCCGACACATCGGGAGCCTGGCACTGCAGATACTCAATACCTTCGTTGGTTCGCAACTGTGCCTGCACATGGGCTACAAGCCCACACACGCAACATCCCATCAATAATAGTCTTTTCATATTTACTCTTCTATTAGGTTTATAATTCAAGTTTTGCAAGTTCAGAAGTTAAAGAAGTTAAAGGAGTTAAAGGAGTTATCGCTCCCTATGGTCGCTGAGGAGTTAAGACAATAGTCTTTTGGGGGTAGTTTTTAAGCAGCAAGACATACGTCTTAACTCCTTTAACTTCTTTAACTCCTTTAACTCCTTGATATACGAAAGTTGGTTTTATAAGATAAGGCAAAAATAAAATAAAAATCGCAAAGTCACAAATCTTTTTAAGAGGAATGGCTTTGCGATTAACATAACATGTACACATTTAAACATTTTGTTCTTTGCGCCATGCTGCTGGCGTCATACTCTCAAAGCGAGAAAACACCCTGGAGAAATAGGAGGACGAAGAGAAACCAGAATGGATAGCCACCTCTTCCTGTTTGACATTCGGATTCTCACGCATATAGTTTTTTGCCTCCTCCAGACGCAGTTGTGTAATCCAAGTACTGAAGTTGGCACCGTGTTTACGGTTGATATAGCGAGACATATATAGCTTGTTGGTACCCATCTCTGCCGCCAAGTCATCTATCGTCAACTGAGGAGCGAGGAACCGCTTTTCAGAAAGCCATATCTTCACTTGCTCGCCAAAGAGCTGCTCATAATTGTCTGTCTGCGATATTTTCTGTTCTTCCTTATCAGTCTCCATCCTTTCTTTGTCCGTCACCTCGGCACTGTTCAATTTACCATACATGGCAGCGTAGTTGATGAAACTGATGGCTATGTAGAAATTGGCAGAGATGACATAAATCTGGAAAAGATAATTATAGATAATTCCCCCAAGCAACGTAGTGAAACTCAGTACACTGGTAAGGATTACAAGGATGATACTCTTCTTGATCCAGAACATAAACTGCTGCATATCCTCCGCAAAGTAATTGTCCAGTTTCCTCCGCTTCTCAATATATAGGATATTGAAACGTCTCAAGAACAACACGTACTGCACAAAGAATATAAAGAAGGGAAACCACGAAACCCAAGCATCCACCTTGCCAAAGACTCCTATGGTGGAAGTAATCATCAGGGCAACAGATAACAGGAAGATACCCCAGTCCTTGCTGAAATTTCGCCACGACATATACTTCTCGTCCAACAAATAGAAGAACGTGGAAAAGAAAAAGATGGCTTCCAGATAGAAAAATATAAAATCAGCGCACTTGATATATGGATTGAGCGCTTTCCAATCGGCAGAGTTGGAAATAGCTAAGTAGACAACAAGGTTGAATCCCATGATAAAATATGTAGTGGCCAAACATCTCTTCGCCTTGCGATAAGGAAGATATTCGGCAGCAAGAGGCACTTTTCCAAACAACAGGACAATGCCGAGGCCAAAATAAATGGCTCCAACACATTGAATCAACACATTGAAATAATGCTCTAACAACTCTATCATATACAATTCTTATTACGGAATACAAAAGTACAAAAAATAATTATTACCCCCCCGAATTAAGACAAAAAAGCGACATTTTTCACTCTTTTTACACTTTTGCGTCATTTTTTCCATTTTTGAAATTGTAAAAAGAGAAATCTTTCTAATGTTTAAAATACCCAAACTAAAGATTCCACTACCTTTGCAAGTGTTTAAAACAGCGCTCCAACTATTCATCACAAAATGCTGAGCGCCGAAAAATAGGATGAGTAAAACTTACACACAACGACTCTTAAATGGAATTGATATGAGAAAAAAACTACAACAACATCACGTCAATACGACACAAAAGTGGTCATTCGTATTCATTACTTTCCTTGCCATACTTCTATTCATTATTGAGGGAAGTCTCCAAGTACAGGCTCAGGATACCAATTCGAATGGAACCCACATCGCAGGCATCGAATCGCTGACTGGTTGCAGCGAGGCACAAGTAAGAGCTGCTGTAATCAAAGACAACACCTTTCCAGAAGATGACAAGAGTAAAATCTTCTTCCTCTATAATGTCAAGACGGGTCTGTTGCTCAATGCAGGAGGCTATTGGGGAGCCCATGTCTCCTTGAAAGAATACGGAATGCCGCTGTGGATACATATCGACACAGACGACAAAGACGACGGAAAAGGCTGGATTCACCTTGCTCAGAAGTTTGACGCGAAGGACAAGCTAGGAGAAGGCAATTACTTAGAATACGAGACAGGAAAAGACAATCCTGCAGACAATGGTGTGTATATAGACAGAGCATATCTTTATACAGAAACAGGTTTTTTTGGCACTACTAAAACTACCATCGTCAGAAGAGGCTGGAAGATGGAAGCTGTTGAAGGAAAAACCTACACCTACAAGCTATATACATATAGCAACAGTTCAAACACATCTGACAATTTTGACAAGACCAAGAAGTATTACCTCATCGCAGCCAAGACACAAGGTGACGTAGATAAGAACTGCGGTGCCGCAGCAGAAACGAGTGACGACTACAAAACTGCCAAGTCGGACGGCAGCGATGAGTGGAAGATTATCACCTACAAACAGATATTTGAACTGCAAGAAAATCAGTCTCAGACATTGACCAAGTCACTGGACCTGACCTTCCGCTTGCAATGCCCTGGATTCTCACGTGAGAATGGCGCCTTGAGCAATTGGAAGACGATCAAATACGGTGGCAAAGGTAATCTCCGCTTCGGACTGGAGCATTACTACAAGTTGACCGATGAAAATGGCAATATCAACAGTAGCTACGAAGATGACTTCAGCACCACGTCCAAGAACCCTATCTCCAGCTATACATTCCCTGATGGCACGGATGCAAGAACCTTCACTGAAGCCCAAGACTACGAGCGTCATTGCGGCAAGTACTATGCCGCCGACATCAAGAATGCCCATGGTGCCATCTACCAAGACATCACCGTAACCCATGGTGGTGCATACGTCATCGAGTGCAAGGGATTCTCCACCACGACCAAGGCTAAGCTCTTCGCCGTCGTCCTAGAAGAAACTACGGGGAGCGATGGAAAGGTAACCATGAAGAATAAGCCGAACTCCCTCCACATGACCATACTCGGACAGACCAACTATATGTCGAACGATGAGAAGACTGCTCTCCACATCAGCGAACAGAACATGGACTATGCCGCCAAGGAATTCTATGGCAACCACAAGTATATCAGCAGTGTGCTGGTACAAGTGCCAGAGAATGGCGGAACCATCCGCTTCGGCATCGAGGTGGGCGACCATAACGAAAAGGAGACTGGCATAGGAAGCTATGAAGACAACGAATGGACAGTGTTCGATGACTTCCGATTGCTATATGCCAGCAAGACCACGGATGGCGACTTGATACTGGACGAAGACAGAGATGAGCTCACCTACCTGAACAATGAGGCTGAGAATGGTTGTTCCAACACCTACCAGCACGTGACTCTCCATCTCAACAAGACATTCAAAAAGGATAAGTGGAATGGTTTCATTCTGCCAGTCGATTTGACTCGCGACCAACTCACCCAGGCTTTCGGACCTAATGTGCGCTTGGCAGAGTTGCATCAGGTGACAGACACCGAGATACAATTCAAGAGCATCAACGTGACAGACCAAGACAACGATGCTGTGGTGATGCACGCTTTCATCCCATACATCATCTTCCCTACCAAGCACCTGGAGTTGGAGCAAACCCCTGCCTACACAGCACTGCTGACAAAGACGGGAAGCAATATGAATGCCAAGGATGTTCACATTACGGTCAAGAAGAATCACATCGACATCCCGAACGTATCGCTCGCCATCAAGAGTTCGACTGGTAGTACTGTCAACATAAACGACCTCACGAACATGAACACGACTGCTTGGACAACGAATAGTAACACTGTGGTGGATGCAGCAACAGGCAGTCCTATCGTCAGCAGCAACAACAAGATGACAGCCTACGGCACGTTCGCCAGAACCTTCGCCCCTACTGCAGAGGGTACTTCCACTGCTGGTAGCTACCAAATAACAGAAGAGACGAACGAGGATTTTGGCAAATGGGTGCTCAACAACAAATCCACCTTCATCGATGGTCGTGACGACTTGAAGGGATGCTACTTCTTCGACCAAGGCAACATGTACTATTCTACAAATCGTCCTCGTGGACTGAGAGGTTTCAGCATTTGGTTCCGCCCTACCACTGGCAATACCGCAGCTGCAAAGACATTCATCGATGGTGTATGTGTATCTTGGGGTGAAACCACAGGCATCGACTCCATCATCTATGATGATGATGGCTTCGGAGACAACGCTAGCGGAAATGGTCGATTCGCCCGTGGCATCTACACCCTGCAAGGTCAGTTCATCGGAAGCGACTGCAGTAAGTTAGCCGGATTGCCGAGCGGCATCTATTTGGTCAATGGCAAGAAGGTCGCTGTGAAGTAAAACCATCGCAAGACAACAGAAAACTATAATACTCAATAAAACGTGTAAAAGATGAAAGATATATATATGAAGCCTGAAACCGCTATGGTGACAGTAGATACATGCCATATCTGCGCAGGCTCACCAACGCTCAATTGGAAAGTAGATGAGGCGGATGTGGACGACCCTGAAAATCCACACTGGGGACCTATCAAACCCGACAAGGGTGAGGGCAACATGGGCAGCTACGACCCATGGGACTCAGACAACTGGTAATATTTAAAGGAAATCAAGATATTTTTATTACCAATGACAAGAAACAATTGACACATCAAAAGATAAAAGAAACGGACGCTGATGAGATCATTACTCACTAACGTCCGTTTCTTTTATAATAAGGTTCCGCAAACGAGTTGAATCCCCATATTAATTACATCTGTTAGCCATATCTTGCAAGACATTAGCCTTATATGATTTCTCTTTAGAACTCCAGCTTCGCCTCTTTCAAATCGACAGCCTTAGCGGTCAAGGTGCCCTTGCCTTTCAAGACCACGAGGCATTTGCCGAAGAAAGCCTTGCGGTTATCAGCCTTGAAACGCTCCAGAGAAGTCTGGCAGCCATTATCGACACCGAGAATTTCAGGCATCTGCTCTCCTACCTTGCACTTCAATGCTTTCTGCAGGGAGAAGAAGACTTGGTTCTCGGCATTCGGACAGAGATTGCCATCCTTATCCACAACATCCACCTCGACAAAGGTAGTAGGAGTTCCAACGCCGTAAGCAAGATTGCCCTGATAGGTCTTCTTCAAGACGATATGGTCGGGAGCACCAGCGGTCTTGATGGTCTGCTCTCCCACTTGCTTGCCATCCTTGCGAGCGATGACCTTCACCTCACCCGGCTCGAATGTCACACGCCAACAAACGTGATACTCGGTTGAATGCTGCCAGGCGGCTCCCTCATTGGCAGCTCCATATACCTTCTTGCGACGGATGCCCTGACTCTTACCGTTGACAAACAGCTCCACCTCGTCAGCATGATTGAAATAGCACCACATATCAATGGTCTGACCAGGTATCCAGTTCCAGTGAGGGAAGATATGCAACACATCCTTATCGGTCCACTCGCTCTGGTACATATAATAGCTGTCCTTGGGTAAACCCGCAAGGTCTATCACACCAAAGTAACTGCTGCGTGCAGGGTAAGCATAAGGAGTAGGCTCACCGATATAGTCGAAACCTGTCCATATAAACTGTCCTCCCACAAAGTCGTTGTGCTTGACCACATCCCATGTTTCCTCGTGCGTACTGCTCCAGGAAGCATGCATATTGTCATAAGCCGAACACATGTACGACGGGTCGGTATAGGGCAACCACCACTCTTTAGGAGCAACGATGATACTGTCGCTGGGCATCTTATAGAAGCCTCTTGTGGCCAACGCCGACACACTCTCCGAGAAGATGAAAGGCTTGTCGGGGAAATTCTGTGGCACATCCTTCACCCATTGATGGTGATAGTTGAAACCTATCACGTCGATGGCTCCGCTCTTGAAAAGATGGTTCTTTGGGTCAGGCTCATTGCATCCTGCCGTGATGGGCCGCGTGCCCCAAGGGTCGTTCTCCTTTACCAATTCGGCAAGATGCTGCGTCAGGAGCGAGTTCACACTCAGTTCATCGCTATGCGCCAAAGTTGAAGCATCGTGACCTGCATTCAGTATCAGGTTGGCCTGCTCCAGTGAAAGTGTATCGGCAGCAGCATCCGACCATTGTTCGAGCACCTCATTGCCGATGCTCCACATGATGATGCTCGGATGGTTTCTGTCGCGTTTTATCAGATCAGAGAGATCGCGCTTGTGCCATTCGTCGAAGAAGCGAGCATAGTCGCCATTCGATTTCTTGCGGCGCCACATATCAAAACTCTCGTCCATCACGAGGAATCCCATCGAATCGCACATATTCAACAGTTCGGGAGCAGGAGGATTATGACTGCTTCGGATGGCATTCACACCCATATCACGAAGGATGGTGAGTTTGCGATGCATCGCATCTTCATTCACCACCGCACCCAGACAGCCGAAGTCATGGTGCTCGCAGACACCATTGATCTTGATGTTTCTGCCATTAAGGAAGAAACCCTTCTGTGCATCAAACTTCACTTCCCTGAAACCAGTGGTGGTGGTTGCGGTATCCACCACCTTTCCGTTCACCACCAGTTCGCTCTTCACGGTATAGAGATAGCCTTTTGCGATGTCCCAAAGCTGCGGATTCTTTACCTTGAACTGCTGCACCTTGTTGCCCTGACTCTTTGCCACCACCTTACCTGCCGCATCATAAATCGTGTTGCGGATAGAAAGTTTCATCTTGCTGCCATGAGCAAGATAATCCACCTTCACCCTGACATCACCCTGCGGCGTGGTAGATACATACTGTCCCCACTGAGGAATGTATGCCTTTTTCATGGTCTTGGTGAGCCAAACATGGCGATAGATACCACAACCCGAATACCAGCGGCTGTTGGGCTGGTCGCTATTATCCACCTTCACGGCGATGACATTATCACCCTTCCTATTAATATAAGGTGTAAGGTCATACTCAAAGGTACTATATCCATAAGGACGCGTACCGAGTTTATGCCCGTTGATATAGACCGAAGAGTTCATATACACGCCATCGAAGGTGATGGTAAAGCGGTCGTACTTCTCTTTCGGATTCACGGAAAAATGCTTACGATACCAACCGATGCCACCGGGAAGAGCACCACCGCTGGCTCCTGAGGGATTCGACGGGGCGAAATCACCCTCTATCGCCCAATCATGAGGGAGGTTCAAACTTCTCCAATGCCCATCAGCATATTCTGATTTCTGCATACCGGCACTATCGGCTAAAATGAAAAGCCAGTCTTTATCAAAAGACTGGCGATCACGGGCGCTCAAAGACTGAGCGCCCAATAGTAGAATTGCTAAAGCAAATATCTTCTTCATATTACTTCAATTTTACAGTAACAGCCTTGCCTGCATACTTCACCATCTTGCCCTTAGGAGCCTTGGCGAGGTTGACACCCTGCTCACGGTTAGTTCCAACAAGAACCACATTGAAACGACGCTTCAGCAACATACCGTCAAAACTACCCTTACGCGTTCCGAAAGTAATGGTTCTCTGTGCATCATTATACTTGATGTCGATGGTAGCATACTTGCCTTTCTCGTAGTTATAGTTGGTACCTTCATCCTCGTAGATGGTAAACTCGCCATCCTTACCTGCATAAACATAGAGGTCGATAAGTTCAGCCTTCTTCTGATCGCTCCACTCCATTTCAGGACCTACAGGCAGAATGGCTCCCTCTGGCAAAAATACAGGAATCTTCTCGTATGGAGCATCGGCAACGATAGTCTGTCCACCAGCATAGTGCTTACCTGTATAGAAATCGTACCATCCCTTTTGCTTAGGCAAGTATACGTTGCGTGAATACTTCTGATACTCGCCAACAGGACAAGCCATAAGAGCAGGACCAAACATCCACTGGTCTTTGATATCGAGCACCTTGTCGTCACCATTGAAGTCCATCACCAATCCTCGCATCATGGTGTAATCCTTGAGATGAACCATACCTGCCATGCTGTAAAGATAAGGCATCAGACGATAGCGCAGTTTGTCGTAAGCCACGATGGTCTTGTAAGCCTGATGGTCGGCAGGAGCAATGTTCCACACCTCACGCAGTGGCCACTGTCCATGAGCACGATAGAGAGGAACGAAACAACCGAACTGGTTCCAGCGAGCCTGTAGCTCACGCCATTCCTTCAGGTCGGCATTCTCCTTACCCGTCTTATCAAACTCCTGCTGGGCTGCCACATAGCGATTCTCTACACAGAATCCACCCTGATCCATTCCCCAGAAAGGAAGACCAGCCATAGAATAGTTCAGACCAGCAGTCATCTGGGCACGCATATCCTCCCAACGGGTAGCAATGTCGCCAGACCAGGTAGCCGTACTGTAGCGCTGTTCACCGGCAAAACCGGAACGGGTCAGGAGGAAGACACGCTGGTTAGGGTTCACGCTGCGCTGTCCGTTATAGATAGCATCAGCATTCACGATGCTGTAAGCATTGAAATATTCGGTAGAGGTTCCGAGAGCTGTAGGACCAGAGAGGGCCTTGCGATACCACATAGGTGTGCAGTCGCGCACATTAGGCTCTGAGGCATCCATCCACCAGGCATCCACACCAAACTTATACTTGGTATAGAGATTCTCGTCCATCTGTCGCCAGAACATCTTGCGAGCACCAGCATCATAAGCGTCATAGAAAGAGCCACGGAATCCGAGCCAGTCGTGAATGTCATCCTGGATGACCTGATGATACATCCATCCCTTGCCGTCGAGTTCCTTATAGTTCTTGACCGTGTCATAGAATTTAGGCCATACAGAAATCATGAATCTTCCGTTCATAGCATGTACGCTGTCGAGCATCGCCTGTGGGTTTGGATAACGTGCCGACTCAAATTCATGACTTCCCCATGAATCCAGCTTCCAGTAGTTCCAGTCCTGAACGATATTGTCTACAGGAATATGCAGGTCGCGGAACTTTTTCATGTTGTCCTCGATGTCCTTGCTGCTCTGATAGCGCTCACGGCTCTGCCAGAAGCCCAACACCCACTTAGGATAAACAGGAGCCTTGCCTGTAAGAGTACGATAACCGCTGATGACTTCATCGAGGTTCTTACCTGCCACGAAGTAATAGTCCATATCGGGAGACATCTCACTCCAGATGCTGAGTTGGTTCTTCGCTGCCTCAGAACGAGGAGCAGCCACACGCAATCCACAATAAGACACGTCGCCATCGGGCTGCCACTCGATGCGGATAGGAGTCCTGACACCCTTGGCAATAGGAGTCTCAAACTTGAAGGAGTTAGGATTCCATGCTGTACGCCAGCGCTCAGGAACCACCAACTTGCCATCGATGTAGATCTTCATGTAACCTGCATAATAAAGGATAAACTGGTAGAAGCTATTCTCCGGAGCCTCCACATATCCCTCATAGACAACCTTGGAGCCATTGAGTGCAAAACCCTTTGGCAGATTCTGAATGCCACCCTTGTCGGTATTGTTGCACAACTCGGAAGTTTCGGGCATGGCATACTCGAAATAGATGCTGTCCTCGCCACGTACAATCTTCTTGCCATTCTTGTCGACATAAGTACCTGTGAGCTGACCTTCCTTGCCGTCCTTGTCGAAAAGACGGAAGGCACGGTTCAACTGCAGATAATCGTCAGGATTTCCCCAACGGCAATAAGAATAAGAATCCCAAAGAATACCATAGTTCTTGTTGGAAACAACAAAAGGCACGCTCACCTTGGTGTTATACTGGAAGAGGTCTTCGTTCTTTCCCTTCATGTTGAGTTCCTCGCTCTGGTGCTGACCAAGTCCATAAAAAGCCTCATTGTCAGGACTGTCGAAGAGAGCACGCCAAGACCATCCATGCTTCTGCGCCTCAGGCACCTTTGCCAAGTCTACACCTATCTCACGATCAGGCACAGTAAAGGGCTTAAAGGTCTTTCCGCCCTGAGCCACCTCGCTAAGTAAAAGCTGGTCGTTGAGGTCGTAGAAACAGATACGTCCTGTCGACTCATTGAGCACAGCACGCATAGCAGCAGTGGTAACCACAAGGTTATCACCCTGTTCTTCTACCTGAAATGAAGGCTGACTTTTCTGAGGTACAACAATCAGACTTGTCTTCTCGCGGAAAGACTGTTCTGCCGTAGCCTGCACACGGATAATCTTATCGCCGACAACCTGCAGACGCACTTGGTTAGGTCCAAAATCTTGATGTTGTTTTACCTGAACAGTAATGAAATTACCATTCTTTACGAATCCTGCTGCCGAAGCCGTTGTAGCTCCTATAAGCAGCACTGCTGAAATAAAAATAGATTTAGTTAGTCTCATTCTTAACAGATTAATTTTTGCTGCAAAGTTAATCATATTAGGGCTAATGAATACTACTCATTTGTTTACAATGAATGTATAAAATGTTAATACCCTTATCAAAATCGTACAAATTTAATTAGATAATTCAACTTTCGTACATGCGAGACTTCAGTTAGATAATTTCTTCTTATACTGCGAAGGCGTCATACCATAAGCTTCCTGGAAGTACTTAGAGAAATAGCGTGGATTGTTGAAGCCCACTCGATAGGCTATTTCACTAATGTTGTACTCACCTTCACGCAGCAGTTCCTCTGCTCGCTTGATGCGCTTGGCACGCATATACTCTGAAGGAGTGGTGCCAGTGAGAGCCAACACACGCTTATAAAGTTGAACGCGCGAGATCAACAGATGAGCACTCATCGATTCTACAGACGTGTCTGGGTCACCCATATTATCGCGGATATAGAGGTCTACCGAATCGAGGAATTTCTTATCGGCAACCGATAGTTTGAAGTCATCAGCCTGCTCATCTGTCACTGCGCCTACAGAGTTATCAGCCCCTGGCAAGATGTCGGGATGCGCAACCTGCCCCACTGCCGACTCTCCTGTAGAATGATTCCACTTCAGGAAATTGGCAATACGCACCTTGAGCAAATCGACATCAAAAGGCTTGGTGATATAAGCATCTGCGCCACTCTCGTAGCCCTCCTTACGATGTTCATCGGCAAGACGCGCAGTAAGCATGACAAAAGGAATCGAGCGTAAGCGGGCATCGTCCTTGACTAAACGACAAAGTGCATTACCATCCATCACAGGCATCATGACGTCACTAAGAATCACGTCGGGTGCCTGTTTTTGCATCTTATCCCAAGCATCTTGACCATTGACAGCTTCAACCACCTGATAAGAGTCTTCCAGCATTTCGTGCATAAACTCCCTGAAGTCGTCGCTATCGTCGACCAACAATACCAAAGGCTTCTCCTCTGTGGTCACTGCTGCAACGGGGTGCTCACTCTCAGCTGTATGAGCAGAGATAGCAGCATCTTCGGTTGTCGGTACCATGGTAGAGGTATAGGCGGCGGTGTCATCAGTCATAGAAGGGCCAGCAGATGCGACCTCTTCGCCATGACGCACAGGAATGTCTACCACAAACTTAGCACCACCACCAGGATTATCTTCCACATGCACATCACCGCCATGCAACTTGGCAAACTGCATCACGAGATTCAGTCCGATGCCACTGCCTCCATAAGGCTGCATCTCTGTGCCATTAACTTGATAGAATCGGTCGAACACCTGTTTCTTGTCGGCATCGCTAAGTCCACGGCCGGTATCAGCCACTGTCAACCGCAACATATCTTCGGCAAGCGTCTTGTCGTCTTCCTTCGAACGGATGGTGAGTCCCACCGATATACGTCCGCCATCGGGAGTAAACTTATAGGCATTGCTCAACAAGTTGTTCATGATTTTTCCCACCTTGTCAACATCGAAGTCCATCAGCAATTTGGGTACAGAGGAGAGGAACTCCAACTGAGTATTGTTGTTGACCAACTGCTGGAAGGTGTGACAGATGTTTTGCACAAAAGCCACGACATCCACTTTCTCAAGCGTCAGTTTACCCTGCTTTTGTTCCATCTTACGGAAATCGAGTATCTGATTGACCAATCCGAGCAATCGCTGGGCATTTCGCTGAATCAGCTCCATTTTGTGGCGTTTATCCTCATCATGCTCTTTCTTGATAAGCGCATTGAGTGGAGATATGACAAGGGTGAGCGGAGTGCGTAACTCATGGCTCACATTGGTGAAGAAGTTGAGTTTCAGTTCGTTCAGCTCTTCTGTCTTGCGAATATCCTCCTCCATTTTCTGGCGTTCATACTTGGCACGCTGCTTGTTGATCATACGCTTGCGATAAGAGAAGAAGAGCGCCATGATAATGAACACATAGATGAAGATAGCAACATTGGAAAGATAGAACGGCGGATGCACATGTATCTTCATCTCGCTGATTTCCTCGCTCTCGGAACCATCAGCATTGACCACTTTTACCTGAAGAGTGTAATTACCAGGTGAAAGATTGGTGAAGGTAACCGATGATCGTCCCTCGGGAGTAAGAATCCATTTGTCCGAAACTCCAGCCATACGATAGAGGAAACGGCTTCGTGACGGAACAGAAACCTCGCTGGAAGCCAACTGAATGGTAAAAGCGTTGTCCTTGCTACTGAGATCAAGCTTTCGACAGAAGTCAAGCGACTTCTCCAAAACGACACGTCCCTCATACTCCTCGCCAGCCACAAGAGGATGGTCGAAGAGCACCAAACCGCTGAAAAGCACTCTTGCACTCTTCTTAACCCTACTTCCTGCCTGCACAGGAATGATGTTGATGCCATCCTGTCCGCCCACGACAATGGAGCCATCATTCAAAATGGTAGAAGCGCGATAGTTGAACTGTCCGTCCTGCAATCCATCAAGCGCATTATAGCTGGAAAGATTCAGGTTCCAATATCCTTTTTCACCCTTAGATAATCTGACACGGGTAATCATAAATTCTGAAATGAGCCAGATGGCATGGTTCTTGTCCTCCTCTATGGAGCATCCCACAGACCCCTGCGTTCCGTTTAGTTCGTTGACCGAAAGCAGCTGGTCGTTCACCGTATCATACATAATGATACCTGCTGGTGAAGCCATCCAGATAATACCTCGACTATCCATCATAGCATAATTAGTGGAAGGACTGGGGAAGAGTGCTCCCGCGCGTGTACCTTTAATATTACGCATGGCATGGGTACGGGTATTGAAGATAGTGAGATTCTGAGAATGACCCACAAGCACATCATCGCCCTTCAGTCTAAAGAAAGACCCCATATAGTTGGAAGGCAGTTTACTGTTACCTGTGTCATAGGTTATCATTTTGTCGGTCTTCGTATCCATCACCTGAAAACCGCCACCCAAGGTTCCTATCATCAGTCGGTGCTGAGCATCTTCTGCCATGCACCAGACACTATTGTTAGCCAAATCACTTGTGCCCACCTGATAGGCTTTCCACTGACCATCACGATATCTTACCATACCTCCGTTGAAGGTACCGAAGTACATAGTGCCATCACTCATGGTTACGCTGCTCACCACGATTTCCGACTTCAGCCCGGTCGTACTTCCTGGATAACGTACTGTCTGACCCGTCACAGGATTGTAGCTCAAGATACCAGCATCGTTGGTTCCACACCACAGATTGCCCTTGGCATCCTGCGTGATGGTGCACACATCACCTAAAGGAATGGTGGTGAATCGGGAAAACGATGGTGAGAAATAAGCCACACCATTCTTATAAGAGCCCAACCACACGGCATCGTCCTTGTCGATAAAGATACGTTGCAGCGAGTTGTCGGGCAGCGAGTTCTGTTTGTAGTCATCTTTGAGATATTGTCGGCAAGTTTTGCGACGATAGTCTACAACCACCAGTCCGTCATGGTCGGTAGCCATCCATAGTCTACCATCAGATGTACTTGCCATGTCGCGTATCAAGAATGAAGAAGACACGCTTCCTGTAATTCCCTGCGACTTAAAAAACTCCCCCACTCCGCAAATCCATTTCTTCAGATTCACAGAATAGATATAGGTTTTTCCTTCCACCAACACCCAGTAGTTATTACGGCTGTCTACATAAGTGTACAGTCCGTCCTCCTTGTTCTTCTTGTAAGAAGCCAGGGCATTATTGGTCCAAAGTATGCGATGACGCTTGCCATCTACACGACTGATGGAACCATTACCAAAAGACAAGATTACAGTTCCTTTGTGATCAGTGAAATCAGTTATCCAGTCGTTTTCGAGGGTATTGGCGCTGGCAGACTGGCCTTTCTTGGGATAAGGGAAGAGATAGGGTTTCAAGGTCTTGCCATCCACAAAATAACATCCCTTACCATAGATGGTTATCCAAAGATTCTTTTGTTTATCGATAAAGACTTTATCTATTCCACCCGAGATGCCCACTTGCTTTTCAAGCCATTCCTCAGGTTTACGGTCAAACTGTTCCTGCTCATACTGATAAATACAATACCCCATATCTGTATGAATCCACAGGTTGCCCACAGCATCTTGCTGTATTTCATCCACCGAGTTGTTGGGAAGTGAGGTAGAACTAATGTTGTTGTTCAAGAACATCTTAACACGGAATCCGTCATAGCGAGCGAGTCCTGCCTGTGTTCCAAACCACACATATCCCTTATTGTCCTTGAGGATGGCATTGATATGACTATTGCTCAGTCCGTCTCGGTTGGTGAGACGACTAAACTCAACATCTGCCTCCGAAGCCCTTGTTGTCAAGGAAACCAGACAGAGAACCAGGACATAAAATACTTGTATTAGTAGTGTTTTGAATGTAGTTTTGTTATCATGCATCATCATTTCTTTACTTAGTGTTGTTTTTTTAGGTTTATTCGGTAGTGAGTGTTTTATAGTTTCTCCGAACTTTCACGTATTTTGAGAATCATGGGGACAACCTCCTTGTATATTTTATTATCTCCATTAATGCTTCGCATGAGCAGTTCACAGGCTTTCTCGCCTTGTTCGTGAGCCTTGTCCATAATAGCAGTAAGGCGTGGCGTGACAAAGGCAGCAGCATCACCATCGGTGAAACCTATGATAGCCACATCTTCTGGTATTCGCAATCCCTTCGACTTGATGGCATCAAAGGCTGCATAAGTAATAATATCATTAAAGGCGAGGATGGCATCGGGAGGATTGGCGCTTTCGAGTAGGCGCAACGTATTATTGCGTGCCACTTCAAAGTCGATTTTATCACACACCACGAGGTCGCGATCTATGGTGATGCGATTTTCGCGCAGTGCTTCCAAATAGCCGTGCTTACGACGTCGCACCATATCGAGATTGTTAGGTCCGCCAATGAAGGCTATTCGCTTAGAGCCCGACTCTATCATGTGATGTGTGGCCTCCTGTGCAGCCACATCTCCATTAGCCACCACTTGCGAGAACTTATTCTCCAGACAGCATCTGGCAAAGAAAACCAGTGGTATTCCCATATCATGCAACTGCTCGAAGTGGGAATAGTCTACGGTGTCTTGCGCCAAACAAGCAATGATACCTTCGACGTGCATATTCAAGAAATTGTCGAGGGCTCGTTCCTCTCGAGTATGGTCCTCGTGACTGTTGGCACTAATCACAGAATAACCTTGCTTAGAAGCATAGTCTTCTATACCATCCAGCACTGCAGCATAATAATGGGTTACCAAATTGGGGACAATGACTCCTATCACCCTTGGCGCTTCTTTACGCAAACTTTGCGCAAAAGGATTAGGGCGATAGTTCAATTGCTTGGCAAGATCTTTCACCTTTTTGGTCATTTCCTCTCCCACTTCATGACTGTTTCGCAAGGCACGCGACACAGTGGCAATGCTTACGCCCAAATGGTCTGCAAGGTCTTTAAGTGATGTTCTGCGTTGCTTCATTATACGGTAAATAAAGTTATTGAGTCCTATTTATATATTCTCCAGAATAAACTAATATATTCAAGTTTCGCAAATTCAGAAGTTAAAGAAGTTAAAGGAGTTATCGCTCCCTACGGTCGCTGAGGAGTTAAGACAATAGTCTTTTTGGCGTAGCTTTTAAGCAGCAAGACAGACGTCTTAACTCCTTTAACTTCTGAACTTTCGAAAGTTGAGTAATATATTTCTCACTGGAATCTTCTGCAAAGATTTCGCAAATCGAATGTAGAACGCCAAGCTTGCTTGAGCGTTTTGCTGAGATGCAGCTAATCTTCTGCAAAGATGATGCAAACGAGGGCAGAACATCAAACTTGTTTGAATGTAATGCCGAGTGCAGCTAATCTTCTGCAAAGGTACATTATTTTTTTATGAATCGAAAACGTTTACGTGCATTTTTTTCATGAAAATATATCAAGGTATTACTTTTTCTTGTAATTTTGCACCCAGAAAAGTAATGAATAGTTGATAATAAGTTAGTTAGAAAATTTGGAGCTTAGTCATGTCGTGAGACATTTCTAAGCTTTTTTTTGTGTCTTTATCTAAAGGCACAGACGCTTGCCGTCACAACACCCCAAAAACTGTGAAGTAAAGTCACAAAAGAGCACAAAAAAACGCAAGTACTTGCGATGCCCAATGAAAGTACTTGCGTTGACTGTTGAAAGTACTTACGATGCCCATCGCAAGTACTTTCATTTTTTTACCCATATTTCTTCTTTTCTATATATAATATTCAGCCGAATCGACGAGTCCTGCCCTCAAGGCATATTTGGTTGCCTCATGGGCATTGTTCACATCAAGTTTTCGGAAAATATTCTTGCGATGCGTATTGACAGTGTGAAAACTGGAGAATCGTTTTTCGGCAATCTCTTTAGTAGTCATACCCAAAGCTATGTCTTTCAGAATTTCTGTCTCCGTCTTTGTGAGATTCACTTTTTCCACAGCCTTGACAGGAGGCGGTGCCAACAGCACCTCCGTCATGTGTTGGCAGATGAAACGTCGGTCTTGTATGCAATACTTGATGGCGGCGCGAATTTCAGAGAGCTGACTATCCTTGGTGAGAATACTTATCTGTGAACTACTGGCGATAAGTACACGCACGAAGTCGACACTCAGGTCTTCGCTAAAGAGTAGCCATCGTGTGTGGGAGAATCGCTGACTGAGGATGAGCAGTTCCTCGGCATCGTTGATATCGAAGAGCGTATAGTCGAGCACCACTACAGCCTCATCGTCATCTGTCAGTGCAAGCATCATCTCTGCCTTATCCTCCACATATTTCCACTCCAGCGTAGGGATAGAATCCAGCTCGTTAACGTTCATGTCCTGCACTATATGTACCAACCCCATACGGGTAATATCCTGTTTATCTGCCAATAGTATCCTCATCGCGTGTTTTTTAGAATGTCATCATGAATCCAAAACGAATACCCCATTTACTGATGTCTTCGTTGTTGAGATAAGTTAATCGACGTACATACTCCACCGCAAAGAACTTGAAGATGTTGTGTACACCAGCCACACACTCCCAGTAAGGCGTATT
>OIZX01000340.1_pt1 | contig 33572 bp, 35 predicted proteins | sample 1588621 | NCBI WGS metagenome assembly OIZX01 (sample SAMN03283276) | human gut metagenome | biome: human-associated habitat; material: feces | host: Homo sapiens | place: Peru | collected 2012 | reverse complement strand
TTAAATTTTAGCAGATTTGAATTCTCTTGTAAATTTAAAATAATTAGGGCTGCCCCATTTCTTTTTGGACATCCTCGTTTTTTTAAGTATCAAAGTTAAGAAACTTTGACTTATCGTGATTTATTTTAACAAAAATCCCAAAAAAATATGGTATAATGATTATCCATGCAGGTAGACTATAAAAAACTATGGATCCGACTCATCGAAAAAGGAATTAAAAACAAAACGGACTTAATCCCTCTAGCTGGAATTTCAACAAATATTCTGGCCAAACTAAATAAAGGCGAGTATGTTTCCATGAACAGTCTTGCTAAAATTTGCAGGGCCCTTGATTGCGATATTGGTGATATTTGCGTAATAAATGAAGTTAATAAATAATCAGATAATTCTTTTGGAGAAATAAATGGCAGTTAAAAAATCACAACTCTACAGTTCACTTTGGGCAAGCTGCGACAAGCTTCGCGGCGGTATGGATGCCTCTCAATATAAAGACTACATTCTGACACTTTTATTTGTAAAATATGTTTCAGACAAATATAAAGATGACCCTTATGGCGCAATAGCGATTCCAGATGGAGCAAGTTTTGAAGATCTTGTTGCCTTAAAAGGAAACAAAAACATCGGTGAGGAAATAGACAAGCTCATTGCAAAGCTTGCAGAAGCAAACAACCTTACAGGAATCATAAATAACGCTCACTTTAACGATGAATCAAGAATCGGCAAGGGCGATGAAATGGTGGACAAGCTTACAGGTCTTATTGCCATTTTTCAAAAACCGGAGCTTGATTTTAAAAACAACAAGGCAGAAGATGATGACCTTTCGCAGGAGCCTGAAATTCTTAAAAAGTTCAAGGCTTATGAAGCTTCTATAAAATCACAAAAGAAAACAATTGCCGACCTCAAAAAGAAGCTGGACGAAAACTGCCGCAAACGCTACGACTCTTTTACCGATTCAGAAATAACAGGCCTTCTTGTAAACCGCAAATAGTACAAAACAATTGACCAGGGAATCCAGAACCATTATGTAACAGTTGCAAATCATCTTACAAAACGAATTGTTGAACTCTACGAGCGATACGAAAACACATTGCCAGAACTCACTGCAAAACTTGCAGAAGAAGAAAAAGAAGTTTCCGTTCACCTTGCTCAGATGGGATTTAAGTTGTAGGAGCAGATGATGAAGCAGAATCTAATTGAAACAGTGAACGAGTATCTTTCTCTTGGAATAAATCAGCAGCTTGATTATGAAAAATTCTATCTGTATTCAATTATCACCCATTCAACTGCAATAGAAGGCTCAACTGTTACCGAAATAGAAAATCAGCTTTTGTTCGACGAGGGAATCAGCACGAACAAGCCTATGGCGGAACAGCTGATGAACCTCGATTTAAAAAAGGCCTATGAGCAGAGTTTTATTTATGCAAAATCCCACGCAGACTTTTCAATCGAACTTTTATGTAGCCTTGCCGCCCTTGTTATGCAAAATACCGGCTCCACTTATAAAACGATTGGCGGAGACTTTTCTTCTGCAAAGGGGGACTTGAGGCTTTTGAATGTAAGTGCGGGACGAGGCGGAAAATCCTATCTTGCGTGGCAGAAAGTTCCAGACAGGTTGCAGGCTTTTTGCAATTGGTTAAACAAGGAACGAAAAAATATTAACAAGAAGGACATACAAAAAATCTACGAACTTAGTTTTGAAGCTCATTACCGCATTGTTTCAATTCATCCGTGGGCAGACGGTAATGGTAGAATGAGCCGTCTTGTCATGAACATGATTCAGTATGAAGCCGGCTGTATTCCTTCAATCGTAAAAAAAGAAAAACGAGCCGAATACATTCAGAGCCTTGCGCAAAGTCAGGAAAAAGATGATTCAAAGGATTTCATAGATTTTATGATGAATCATCATGTGGATAATTTGCAGAAGCAGATAGATGAATATAAGGCTTCGATGGAATCTGACGACATTAAAGGTGGTCAGAAAATAAGCGTGGGTGGTCAGAAAAAGTGGTCAGAAACCACATTGAAAATTCTAGAATTAATAAAACAGAATCCAAAAATCTCAAGAAAAGAACTTTGCGGTGAACTGGGCATAAATCCAAGTGCCGTCCAAAAACATATCGACAAACTGAAAGAAACAAAAATGATTGAACGGCTAGGCGGAGCAAAAGGCGGCGAATGGAGAGTAAACGAATGAAGCAGACGGAAATAGGATTGATTCCCGAAGATTGGGAAGTGAAGAGTTTGGGTGAGATTTTGACTATTAAACATGGGTATGGCTTTGAAGGCGATTCTTTTTCAGCTGAAGATAATGGTTTTATTGTAGTTACTCCAGGCAATTTCAAACTTAATGGAGGTTTTCAAAAACCACAAGCATCAATTTTTTATATTGGTAAATATCCTAAGGAATTCAATCTCAAACCGAATGACTTAGTAATTATGATGACTGACTTAAGTAAAGAAAGTGATACTCTTGGAAATCCTGCCATCATCCCGGATGATAATTACCAATATCTGCATAATCAGCGAATTGGATTAATAAATTGTAACTCTGATAATTTTGATAAAAACTATTTGTTTCATCTCTTATGTTCAAAAGATTATCATAAAGCTGTTGTTTCTACAGCTGCAGGATCTACAGTAAAACATACTTCTCCAAAACGAATTTATACAATAAAACTTCCTATAACACAAAATTTACAAGAACAACAACGAATTGCAAAAGCCCTTTCCGATGTAGATGCTCTTATTTCCACAACAGAAAAACTCATCCAAAAGAAAAAGAACATCAAACAGGGCGCAATGCAAAATCTCCTCACCAGCAAAAAACGCCTCCCGGGCTTTGCAAAATCAACAAACTACAAACAAAGCGAACTCGGATTGATTCCCGAGGATTGGGAAGTGAAGAGTTTGGGAGATATATTTTCAATTAAACATGGATATGGTTTTGAAGGACAGTTTTTCTCATCAGAAAATAACCAACATATAGTTGTAACGCCTGGAAATTTTAAGTTAGAAGGTGGATTTCAAAAACAGAAACAACCGATTTATTATACAGGAACATATCCAGATGAATTTAAGTTAAAACCTAATGATCTTATTATAATGATGACAGATTTAAGTAAAAATAGTGATACATTGGGAAATCCTGCTATCGTTCCTGATGATGGAAACGACTATCTTCATAATCAGCGAATTGGTTTAATACAAATACATAATGATTCTTTCGTTAAAGATTATATATATTTGTTATTATGTACGAAAGAATACCATGAGGCTGTCGTAGCAACAGCAGCAGGATCAACTGTAAAACATACCTCACCAAAACGTATTTATTCTATAAATCTTATAGTATCAACTTCAAAAGAAGAACAATCCGCTATCGCCAATGTTCTTTCCAGTATGGACAAAGAAATAGAAACCTTAAACACAAAACTAGAAAAATACCGCAACCTCAAAACCGCCATGATGCAGCAACTCTTGACGGGTAAGATTAGGTTGAGGTGAGGAGAAATAAAGTGAAAATAAAACAAATACAAATAAATGACTTTAAGCGATTTACAAATTTATTAATTAAGGGAATTCCAGAGTCGGCTAAACTTGTAGTTTTAGTAGGACCCAATGGATGTGGAAAAACATCTCTTTTTGAAGCGTTTAATCATTGGTATAAATTAAAAGGTTTTAGCAGCCGTGGAGAATATAATTATTACGTCAAGAAATCAGACAAAATAGATTCTCATAATGCACAATGGTATTTTAATAAAGTATTAATTGATTTTTATAATGAACATTTTGATAAAAGTAACCCAGATCAAGTAAAAGGAACCTTTTATTTTAGGTCTGCTTATAGAAATGAGCCTCAATTTATTACTTCAAGTTTGAGTAGACAAAATGATCCAACAAAACAAATTGAACATCAAACTCTAATGTCAACTGATTCTGTTGTGTCATCAAATTATCAGAGACTTATTTCTTCGAGTTTGTCAGGTTTATTTGAAGAACGTAATAACAAAAAAACTGTTGAAGAACTAAGAAAAGAGTTAATAGGGAAAATTCAAATTGCATTACAAAATGTTTTCGAAGATTTGAAACTATCATCAATTGGAGATCCTTTAGTAAATGGGTCATTTTATTTTACAAAAGGAATAGCAACTGATTTTCCTTATGCAAATTTGTCTGCTGGAGAAAAGTCAGCTTTTGATTTGCTTTTAGATTTGATTATTAAATCAATTTATTTTACAGATACTGTTTTTTGTATTGATGAACCAGAATCTCATATGCATACTGCATTACAGTCAAAACTGTTAAATGAATTATATTCATTAGTTCCAGATAATTCTCAGCTTTGGATCTCAACTCATTCAATGGGAATGCTAAAAAAAGCAAAAGAACTTGAAGAGAGTAATCCAGGTACTGTTGTTTTTCTAGATTTTGATAATAAAGATTTCGATTCTGAAGTTATCATGACTCCATCAAGAATTGATACAACAATGTGGAAGCGTTTCTTGGATTTAGCATTTGGGGATTTATCAAATTTGATAGCACCTTCAACAATTGTCTTTTGTGAAGGAAATCCCCAAGGAAGAAAATTTAAAGATTTTGATGCCCAAATATACCATAAGATTTTTGAAAAGGAATTCCCTGATGTATGTTTTACTTCAGTTGGTTCTTGCAGTGAACTTGAAAATCCAGAAAACACAAGCATGAAAATTATTTCTAAAGTCTTAAATAATTCTGCAATAATAAAACTAGTTGATAGAGATTCAAGGACAGAAGAAGAAGTGGAGGAATTAAAACAGAAAGGAATAAAAGTTCTTTCTAAGAGACATATTGAATGCTATTTGTTGGACGATGAAATCATAAAACTTCTTTGTGATAAAGAGGGGAAGAGCGATAAATATGAAGAAATCTTAGAAGTGAAAAGACAAAAGTTGGAAGGTTCAATTTCTCGGGGGAATGCAGCAGATGATATAAAATCTGCAAGTGGTGAAATATTTGTTGAGATTAAACGCATTTTACAATTAAATCGTGGCGGTAATACAAAAGATGCCTTTTTCAGAGATATAATGGCACCATTGATTACGCCAGAGACAAATGTTTATCAAGACTTGAAACATGAAATATTTGGATAATTATTTGAGGTAAGAAAATGTATTATATTTTTGAGCAAATTCAATCTATAAATCAAAAATTGGATTTATTAATAAATCAGCCTGAATCAATACTTGGAGATGTCGTTTCAGCACTTATTGGAGCTATAGCACTAATTATTTCGGTTTTTATTGGAACTCAATCAATTAAAAAAAAGATAGCTGAGAATCGTTTGAATGACAAGATTTCTGAAATTGAAAAAAAGAATAGTGAGTTTAATGAAAAAGTACAGACTGTTCTATTAAATACAAAAGAGAGCAATTCTACTCCACAGCATTTTAAGGAAATTCAAGATTATTACTATAAAGAAATAAAACCATTGTGTTCAGAATTTGCAAATGCTTCTATGGAAGTTACAACTGGATTATTTATTGTAGAAGAATATACAAAATATTTATTAAAATTCAGAGAGCCTAGGAGATATTTTCAAACCAATTTAAAAAAAACAGCTTTCATGGATAACAAATATTTTCCGAATATCTATCATTTTATGAAATTAATTGCTTTCTTTTCGAGAGAATCTGTTTCTTTACCAGAAAAGACAATTATTAAAAATCAGAAATATGATTATATCCAAGGTAAGTTAGGGGGACCAAAAGAAAATTATCAGCATAACAATGTAGTCACAAATATTAATGGAATTAGATATGATCCTAGATACTTTTTGTATTATGAATTTTTCAAGATTCTTGTAAATGGATATAATATGGATTCTTATAGAGCATATGCGAATCTTTTAGATTCAAAAATTATTTTTCCTGTTAGTAAATATCTCTTTGAAAATAAAATTTACGCTCCATTAACAATACGATGTAAATGTAAATATGAAGATTATCCGCCATTTTATTTAATGGGATTCAAATATGAATATCCCTTGGGTAATCCGAAAAACAGAAAACTATCATTATATTATGTAAATCTAATAAACTATATGTATTTTGAGAAAGCTGTATATACTCAATTAAATAATAAAGTTGACTTGGAATTTTATAATCAAAAATTGGATTCTCAATTTATACAATTCAACATGCAATGTACTATTTACCCAGGTATACATGTCATAGAATATAAATTGAACAATTCTGACTCTGAGTTGTTCTATAAAAAAAATAAAAACAAGATTGAAAGAATGTTAAAGAAAATACATAAGAGTTAGGATTCAATATTAGATGAATTGAAAAATTTGCCGTTTAAGTAAAAATTCCATATCTTTTAAGATATGGGCTATAAAATTTTCGTATCATACAAATACCATGATGACAGTGTCTACCCCCTGTCAAATCCATTAAATTGGTATTCCTCTACTAGAAGCACTGTTCGTGATTATGTCGATAGGCTAGAAAGCTATTTTGATTACACAAGTAATATTTATAAAGGCGAATCTGACAATGAAGATTTGTCATATTTACCTGATGATGTAATTTGGGAAAAATTAAAAGACAGAATATATGATAGCTCTGTAACGATTGTAATGATTTCTCCAAATATGAAAGAACCATATCGTTCTGAACGTTCACAATGGATTCCCTGGGAAGTTGCATATTCGTTAAGGGAAACTACAAGAGGAGATAGGACAAGCTATTCAAATGCTATTCTTGCAGTAATAATTCCAGACATAAATCATCAATATAATTATTTTACTGAACCGTTTTCATATCAAAGAGCAGACGGACAATGGTGTAATGGAGAAGATCCTGTTTTTTCAATAATACGAGAAAACATGAACAACAGATGGGATTTTAATAATCCGTTTCTTTCTGATCATGGAATATATATGCCTTCAACGAATGATGAATCATATATTCCAAGTGTAACCTGGGATGATTTTATTCGACAGCCTATGAGATATATTGATTGCGCAGTAAGAAGAAAAGAGAATATTGCAAATTACCGTATTACTACTGAAATAAATAATTAATATAAGAAGGGGAGTTTCTTTTATGGGTAATAAGATTTTTATTTCATATAAATACAAAGATACAAATGTGTATCCCTTGAAGAATGTGTTCGAAAAAGCTTGGGAACCTACTAAAGTCCGTTATTATGTTGATATTCTGCAACAGAAACTAGAAAAGGAAAATCATATTAATAAAGGTGAAAAAGATGGAGAGGATTTGAGCGACTTTAAGGATGAAACTATTGCATCACATCTTAGAGACAAAATCTATGATAGTTCTGTAACGATTGTGATAATTTCACCAAATATGAAAGAATCTGGAAACGAAGACGACCAATGGATTCCTTGGGAAATTTCATATTCCTTAAAAGAAATAAATCGTAATGATAGAAGAAAAACACCGAATGCTATTATAGCCATAGTTTTACCAGATAATAAGGGTTCTTATGATTATTATATTGAAGAAAATAAATGTTATTCTGATTGCAGTTGCCGGATATTATATACGGGAAGACTGTTCACGATTATGGCAAAGAATATGTTTAACATTTTAGAGCCTGAGTATAAAAACTGTCCAAATAAAACAGTTTTTGTTGGAGATGAATCTTATATCCAGTCCGTAAAGTGGACCGATTTCATGAAAAATCCAAATTACTATATTGAAAAATCATTGCAAATAAAAAATAAATGGGATAAATATGATATTGTTAAGCAAATAAGTTAGGAGATAGTATATGGCAGAAGATGAACGCATGTATCTACAATTTCTACAAAACAACATCGCTAGAATGAATACAAATTCTGTGCAGGCAAAAACTTGGTGTATAACAATTGTTGCGGCTTTACTGGCAATCTTTGCAGATACAAAGAATTCTTTATTTCTTTTTATTTGTATTACTCCAATTATCATGTTTTGTATTTTGGATGCACTATATTTGCAACAAGAACATAAATTTGTTGATATGTATAATGATTTTGTAAAAGATAAAGATAACAAACCGAATGTATATGAAATGCCAATGAAATCATATGCAAAAGGCTTAAAGGGATTTCTTAAAGCCTTGAGTTCTTGGTCAGTGGGATTGGTATATGGATTATTGCTGCTAATTATTATTGTTTCTTCTTGTGTTTTTTCATATAAAAACGCAAAGATTGAAAAAAACGAACCAATAATACAAACAGAAACCTTCATTGATAACAATGCCCCTGAAATCATAGAGCCTACATTCAAAGCTCTTGAATAAATGAGATGGAGTTCTCATTTTGTCATTTAAAACTCTATTCGATTGTATCAAATATACATTATCTCAAAATAATCAGAAAGAACCTAAACAGATTCAATTCGAAGAAAAATTACGTGAAATAAGTTTCACAGATATTTCAGCCTCATTTCCTGAAAAATATTTTTTGATTGATTTTGAACCATTATATTCTTTTTTCAGAATTATAAAGGGAAGGAATATTGCTTTATTAAGTACATATTGTTCTAGAGATTTATATCTTTCTAACTTATTAGATAATCTGTTTTTAGAAAAAGAAGTTGGTACGAAGCAATTATTTTTCTCTGACTTTTGTGGTGTTGTTAATTCTAAGGAAACTGAACAAGTATTCTTCGAAAATTTTAAGAATCAACAATATGAACGAAATAATTCTGATTTATATTATAAAGATTATGATTCTCTTAGATACGATGTATTTAATATTGATAGATTAGGTAACACGAATGCAATTAAAGATGCAATAGTCTTACACTGGTCAAAATCAATTTTTGCTGATAATAGAGATAGAAGTCATCGATTTGCATCTTTATGTAAATGGAACGAAGTAGAAAAACGAAATGATTCAGAGATATTCAATGTAAGAGAATTATATATTAATACAGAGAAACAAAAAGAATTTCTGGATAATTATTTTGGTTTTATAATTTCTGCAAAAACAGCTTCTGAAATTTTTAATGTATACGCAAATAATTCATTTATAAATTGGCAGATGTACTGCCCCTTTTCTAAATCTGGGTTTGGAGAGTTAATTTGCTTGATAATTTATAAGATTCCTGAAAATCAAAATATTATAGATATATTTATGCATGCTAACAATTGCGTAAATATTAATAAGTTTTTACAAATTTCTGACTTTATTGCAAAAGAAACTAATTCTACTTATAATAGTTTCTATTTTCGCAACTTTTAGATAAATTTCTCAAAATTTGTAACCGAAATAGAAATTATGTGCTATAATATATAGTGATAGGAGTAATAATTATGAGTATGAATGAGGTTATTGCTATGAACATCAGCAATCTTCTCAAGTCATCTAGGAAAAAGCAGCAGGATTTGGCAGATGCTCTCAATATGCCAAAGCAGACTATAAGTAAAATGCTTAATGGAGCAAGAATGATTTCGGCTCCAGAACTGAGTAAGATTGCAAACTATTTCAGTGTTTCAATGGATTCTCTCGTGCAGGAAAAAAAACAGCTTGCTTATTCCCCAATTAAACTTTTTATGGGAGAAGTAAAATCTGCTGGCGGTAAGGCTGCAATTGAAACTGCAGAAAAGCTTATGGATTTGTATTCATTCCATCACAAATTTCAGACAAAAGAATATATAGATAAATGCAATCAGGTTTGGAGTGATGAATAAACTTATAGAAAACTGTTTGTTCTTAAAAGACAAAGACCGCTTTAATATCCTTAGAACTAAAGCTTCTGATTTTCGAAACACCTTTATTGGTGAAACCATAGTTCGTGACAGCATTTTTGATGTAATTCAAAACTATGTAAAATCAAAAGAACATGAAATTAAGCTTTTGAAGTTTCCTATTGATGATACTGAACTTTGGGCTTTTACCTGCCTTAAGGACGGTATCATTTTTGTTACAATCAATACTGCACTTCCATTAAATAATCAGATTTTTGCTGCAGCACATGAACTTTATCATATTTATAAATATATAGAAGATTCTCAGGAAGAATACATCGAAAAAGGTTCAATCCTTACAAGAAAGGATTTTGATGAAGAAGATGTATCTGAGGAAGACAGAGAAGCCAATGCTTTTGCCGCTTTGATTCTAGCTCCTAAAGAGCAGATAGAAAAACAGATTAAAATTACTGGTCGTGAATTTACTGATTCTGATTTATACGATCTCATTCACTTTATGGATTATTTTGCTATGCCTTACAAGGGGATGGTTTTAAAGCTTTTTGAATGTGGCCGCTATACTGAAGAGCAGGCAGATATTCTTTTACAATCAGAAAGCCGAAAAACTCTTGAAGAAGCGTATATTCATGACTGTGGAACAAGATGGCTTGAACCGACATTTGAGAATAATCTTGCTTCTCTAAAAGCCTTAGTAGAATTGAATCGTGATTCACATAATATAACAGATTCCCGTGCAAAAGATGATTTAGCATTCCTTACAGATTTGGAAGAAAAGTTTAAGAAACAGGTGTAAGGAATGTTAAAGAAGGCTGCTATTTTAGATTCTGATTTTATAATAAAAACATCTCTTACAAGAAATTCTATGAATGAAGGCCTTTCTGATGTTGTGTTAAAACTACCTTATAGTTTTTACTGTCACGAACAAAATAGAGCCGAAGTTACAGACCATGAGCAATTCGCCTCAACTTGGCTGGATAAAAATATAGCAGCTAAGATAATAACTTGCATTTCGGATTTGCAGATTTTGCAAATAATAAAAGACTCTTATCAAATTTCCCAAAATACTGCTGTTAAATTTTATGCTGATTGGTTAAAGCAGGCTTGCGATGTATTTTCAAAATCATTTTATGAAAAAAATTATACTGATTTAGAAGCCTTGAGGACTAAATCAGAAATTATAAGTGACGAAGAATTTATCCTCGCACTCCAGTCGGGTGATACCAGAATTGGGCACGACAATAATCTTGGTGAAATAAAAGATACCGTACTTGCAATCGCATTAACACAATGCTTGCAGATGAAATGTATTAATTTCTGTTCAGATGATAAAAGAGCAAGAAGAAGTCTTTTAAGTTTTTCTGTAAATGAATCGTTTCCTATCAACAGTATAAGTTATATGGGATTTTATTGGGTTGCAAAACAAAAGAAACTGCTTAACAAAGAAGAAGCAACGGATTATTTGTCTGGATGGAAGAAAAACTGTAAACCTTTTGAAACCAATGTTACAATTAAAGAACACATAAATCGTAAACAACCAGATTATCCAAAACGTGATATTGATGATTTATTTGACGCAATTTGGAATGATGAAGTCGTTATGATGAATGATGGATATTTGATTTACAAAACAGAATTATCTGAATAACAAGTGTAGGAGATAGTTTGATGCCAAAGTCAGCACATCCGGAACGAGAAACTCAGAATCGTATAATCAACTTTTTTCAAAAAGAACTTGGATATAAATATCTTGGTAATCTGGAAGAGTCGGAGAACTACAATGTTCGCTGGGGTGACTGGAAATCTTTCCTTACAGGTAGCGGCTACAGTGCTACATTTATTGAATCTCTTCAAAATGAGTTTAACAAGATACTCGCAGATTTTTCTCAATCTCCATACCACACAAACAAAGAAGTTTACCGCATTTTAAAATACGGTCTTAAACTTGCAGAGCATCCTGGAGAATCTCCAAAAACGGTTTATTTCATTAACTGGGAAGAACCGGAGAAAAATAATTTTTACATTGCGGAAGAAGTAACCGTAAACGGTAATGTCGAAAAACGTCCTGATATTGTTCTTTATATAAACGGCATTGCAGTTGCGGTAATTGAATTGAAAAAGAGCACTGTGAGTGTTGCAGACGGCATCCGCCAGAATGTTACAAATCAGCGCGAACAGTTTATTCAACGATTTTTCTCCACTGTTCAGATTTGTGCCGCCGCAAATGACAGTGAAGGCTTGCGATATGGTACAAGCGGAACTACAGAAAAATATTATCTTGAATGGAAGGAAGATAATTTTACAGACCAGCTGCAGGATAAAGATGATTTAGATAAAGAGATTGAAACTGCCTGCTCAAAACATTTGAACCTGCTCGAAAAGCAGTGCTACAGAATTTTTCAGAAAGAACGTCTTTTGGACATAATTCATAACTTTATCATCTATGATTCCGGTATTAAAAAGGTCTGCCGTTATAATCAGTTCTATGCTATCAAGCGCTGCCAGAAAAGGCTTGCCAGAAATCAAGGCGGTATTGTCTGGCATACTCAGGGATCTGGAAAATCTCTTACAATGGGCTGGCTTACAAAATGGATTTTGGAAAATATAACAGGAGCCAGAGTTCTTATCATCACCGACCGCGAAGAACTTGATGACCAGATAGAAAAGATTTTTACCGGAGTTGATTTACAGATCGCCCGATCAAAAAGCAGTGATGACCTTTTGAATCTGCTCAATAATTATGATTCACGCCTTATGTGTTCTCTTATTCATAAGTTTGGCAGAAGAACTGGCGAAGTAAGCGACCTGGATTACGAAAAATATGTAGAAGAACTAAAAAAAACTATTCCTGCCGGTTTTAGCGTCAAAGACAAGGTATTTGTTTTTGTTGATGAATGTCACCGAACTAATTCGGGAAAACTTCATCTTGCCATGAAATCTATCATGCCGGATTCTGTGTTCATAGGATTTACAGGAACTCCTCTGCTTAAAGTAGATAAAGAGCAAAAGACAACTGCTACTTTATTCGGTGGTTTCATCCATACATACAAATTTGATCAGGCAGTTCGAGATGGAGTTGTTCTTGATTTGCGTTATGAAGCAAGAAATGTTCCGCAGAAAGTAAGCAGCAAAGATAAAATTGATGCCTGGTTTGAAGCAAAAACAAAAGGCCTTATGCCAAAAGCGACAGCAGCCTTAAAAGAAAAATGGGCAACATTGCAGCAGCTTTACAGTTCAAAAGACCGTCTTGAAAAAATTGCTTTGGATATAATTTTTGATTTTGAAACAAAACAACGCCTGTGCGATGGCAGGGGAAATGCGCTCCTGGTTGCAGGAAGTATTGCAGAAGCCTGTCGTTATTATGAAATTTTTCAGGAAAAGAATTTTAAGAACTGCGCAATTGTTTCTTCATATAAGCCTAATCGTGGCGAGCTTAGAACAGATTTTTCAAGTACAACAGAAGATTCGGAAAACTGGAAAAAACAGAAAGCATATCTAAAAATGTTAGGCTACGACCCGGATGTTTCTGTTGAAGATGATGATTTTTGTAAAAAGATTGAAGCCTTTGAAAAACGTGTAAAAGATATGTTTGTAGATGAACCTGCAAACATGCAGCTTTTAATCGTTGTAGATAAATTGCTTACTGGATTCGATGCTCCTCCTTGTACTTACCTTTATATCGACAAGCCAATGCACGACCATGGTTTGTTCCAGGCAATCTGTCGCGTAAACCGTTTGGATGGAGATGATAAAGAGTTTGGTTATGTAGTTGATTACAAGGAGCTCTTTGGAGATTTAAAAGACGCAGTTAATTCATATACAGGAAATGCTTTAAGTGGATTTGATGAAGAAGATATTTCTGGTCTTTTGAAAAATAAACTTGAAGAAGGCAAGAAACGTTTTGAATTCTTGTTGCAGGAACTTGAAACATTGACTGATGATGTTGAGTATCCTCGTGACCAACTTGCATTCAAACATTTCTTCTATGGTGAAAGTGGAACTGTAGATCCTGACAATGACGATGATTTTGCAAAACTCAGAAGCAAAATGTACAAACTTGTTTCAAGTCTTGCCAGAGCTTATGCAGATTTAAAGCCTGCTTTTGATGATGTTGGTTATTCAAAAGAAGAGCAGGAAAAATACAACAGTCTTGTAAAAGAATATGTCGATTTAAAAGATGAAATCGGACTTTCCAGCGGCGACTTTATTGATCTTAAGCAATATGACAGTGCAATGCGTCATCTTATTGACAATTATATTTCTGCTTCTGATTCTGAAAAACTTGGAGACATGGAAAACTTTACTCTTCTTGCTTATATTCAGAAAAAGCAGGAAGAAGATTTGAAAAACGGCAATTCTGGATCTGATAACAAACATAAGTCTGCGCAACAAAACGTAGCAGAAACAATTGAAAATAATATCCGCAGAAAAATTATAGAAAAGACTCCTGTTAATCCAAAGTATTATCAGAAAATGTCGGAACTGTTCCAGACTTTGATTGATGAAAGAAAAGAAGAAGTTGCATCATATAAAGAAATGCTGGAAAAATATGCAGGACTTGTAATTCAGGTAGAAAATCCAGAACAAAATAATTCTCATCCAGAATCAATCCGTACAAGTCTGGCTCTTTGCGCTTTATACGATAATTTTGGCGAAGATGAAGAATATGCTTTAGCCTTGCATAAAGCGGTTCTTGATACAAAGCAGGATCACTTTAGAGGTGACTTAATTAAAGAGAGACAGATTAAAGGCGGAATTTATCGTGTTGTGCAGAAGTTTATGAAGGAAGCAGAGCGTGATGAGCAGATGGCTACTGTTGAAAAAATATACGAAATTGTAAAAGAACAGGCAGAATACTGATGAATATTAATATAAGCGGAATTGATGTTCAAATAAATAAAAAGAATATCAAGAATATGCATTTATCAGTAAAGCCTCCTCTTGGCAATGTTGTTGTGTCCGCTCCTCTCCTAATGAGCAAGAAGTCCATAGAAAATTTTGTGCGTCTGAATTTTGGCTGGATAAAAAAACAGCAGGAAAAATTTACAAATCAGCCAAGAATGACAGCTCGTCAATATGTGAGCGGTGAAACTTATTACATTTGGGGTAAACAGCTTTTTTTGGAATTTAAGCCTTCTCAAAAACGATCTTTTAAGATTGATGGAAATAAAATTATTCTGGAAATGAAAGCAGAATCTACTTCAGAACAAAGAGAGCGCTTTATTCGTGAAGAGTTTAGAAAGATTTTAATTGAACAATTAAACAGGCTTATTCCAAAATGGGAAGAAACAACAGGTCTTTATTGCGATTCGTTTCAGACAAAATATATGCTTACCCGCTGGGGAACTTGTAATTCAAAGGCAAAACGTATCTGGATAAATTTACAGATGGTCGAAAAACCATTGGAATGTTTAGAATATGTGATTTTGCATGAGCTTACTCATTTGAAAGTTTCCAATCATGGAAAAGACTTTATCGCAAATATGGACAAATATATGCCTGACTGGAAAGACAGAAAGAATTTATTAAACGAACAAATATTAGATAGTTATAAGGAATGATATCTAACAACACCTAGCGTCTTATTACAAAGCCTTGCAATTGCAGGCTTTTTTTATATTAAACTAACAGTTTATATCTTTTATTTTTCAATCAAATTACAATTTCTGTATGAAAAAGAACTTAAAAGAACATCACGAAGAAACTTTTGGCAACGATGAAAGTTATGATACGTTTGTAAATGAAATAAAATCAATGGCAGAAGGCTTTATGCAGCTCAGTTTACAGGCTGTTCAGATTTATACTCCAATCGTAAATCGAATAATTTCTGATACAAGTGCTACTCAACAAGAAGTTGAATATTTGATGGATTTTATGCTTTCCCTTTGCCATACAGAAGAGTTTACAAATCTATTTAAAAAACTCTGTAGAGGGATCTTTCCCAGATTTCCTGATACAGTTTATTGCTATGCAAAATATTATTTTGAAGAATATGAAGATGATTTTGAAAGTCTTGATATCAATGAAAAATTCTTGAGAGACAATAAGTTTATCTAATGAGTATTATTTGCTAAATAAACTCCGGATAATTTTCTCCCGCAAGTCCAAACTCCCGCTCCCCAAACAGCACCAGCGTAATCTCATCAAAATCATCCTGATGCAGTTTCATCGTCTCAATTGCTACCCTAATAGCATCTCGCTGAGGGTAACCATAAACACCGGCAGAAATCAGAGGAAAAGCAATAGTCTTAAGGTCTTTTTCTTTTGCAAGCTTCAAAGAATTTTCATAACAGGAAGTAAGAAGAGCCTCTGCTTCAGATGGAGTATGTTCAAAATAAATCGGCCCAACAGTGTGGATTACGAATCTTGCTGGTAGTTTATATCCTTTTGTGATTTTAGCTTCGCCAGTTCTGCAGCCACCAAGTGTACGACATTCAGAGAGAAGTTCAGGACCAGCGGCATAATGAATTGCACCATCAACGCCGCCACCACCTAGCAGCGAAGAATTTGCAGCATTTACGATTGCGTCACAAGCCAACTTAGTGATGTCACCTTTGATAATTTTGATCTTTCCCATATGGAGTTGATCGGACTTGAATCCTTATATAATTGTAAATTAATAAAAAAACAGTCTAGTGGACTATTTTTTTATTAATTATCCATCAACAAATTGTAGCGCTCTAGCCAGGTGAGCTACAGCCCCGATGATTACTTTAAAATGCGATGTTTAAAATAGCACTATTTGTGCTGTTTTAAACTCGACGACTTGTTCAATAACGAAGTCATTGAACAAGTCAATTATATCACAATTCTGTGTATTTTTTATTACTTCCCTTCGCTTTTTCTACCGGATATTTTGCTTCATTCATTGTCATTTTCATATTGATGATTTCATTACAAAATTACAGAAAGTGTGAAATTTTAAAGGAGCCTTAGAACCGTTTGGCGGAACTGGCGGTTTTCCCGAAACCAGATCATGCGCTTGCTTAAACTGTCCTGTTTTTTATTCTCCGGTTTTTCTGCTTGTCGTAAGATATTTAATGCAAGCCGGCGCATAACTGTCATGTTTTCCGGACTATGATCCTTTCGGTGCCTTTTGTAGTCCTCATTGAAAGTCATATCAAGACACCAGTGAAGGCGGTTTTCAATTCCCCAGTGTAGGCGAATTGATTTTTTCACAAGAGAAATAGTCGATTGCTTTACGAAGCATATTTCCGCCATAAGTTTCGTTTGCAGCAATACGGCTCATTGCAAAGTCAGCTTGATTAAGCTTTGTTCCCTGGCTGTTAATACGGATAAAGATCTCTGTTACTTCATCAATGCTCAGTTCTTTATCGAAAAGTTCAATTACACCAAGTTTACGATTTTTGATGTCGATAAGCTTTGTAATCTGCTGATTAAAATCCTTAGGTGTAATTTCTGGATTTGTCTCACAGAAGTTTTGAACAAAAGAAAATGAATCAAAGCTTGTCTGGAATATTACAGAAATATCAGGAATCCATTTTTTATCTTTTAAGATAGCATTGTCCTGAACAGCAAAACATTCTTCATCATTTTTTGCAAAAGGATTGTAAGCAATTGCAATATGCTTCTTTTCAAAATCAGCATTGAATACTTCAAGTCCACTTAATGCAGTCATCATGGCAGTAACACGTTGCTGACCGTCAATCATGATTTTTTTGCCGACAGAAAGACTTCCGTCTTTAAGCTTTAAATCTGGACTTTTAGAAATAATCAGATAACCAGTTGGATAACCTTTGTAAAGAGAATCCACAAGGTCACGAACCTGCTTTCCCTTCCAGACAAACGGACGCTGGATTTCTGGGATAGCGATTTCATTTGATTTGATAAAATTTAAGATCTGTTCGACTGTGTAGTCGTGTACGCTGTATTTTTCAGACATAGGTTTTTCTTTCCTTGAATATTATTTTTCAAAACTTGAGTTTGGTTCTGCAACTTTCAATGTTCCATAGTCATCATTTATAGAATATGAAACTGTATCTTCATAATCTGCAACATTATCGGTCCAGAGTTCACACTGGCTGATTACAGTTTTCAATGCATCTTCCTGTCCTTCTGGCGGATATTTATATTTCTTTAGAAGCTTCTTAACAATCATTCGCATTTTGGCACGAGCTGATTCTTTTTTCTGCCAGTCGATGGTTTTGTTTTTACGGAGAGTTTCGGTGAGTTCTTTTGTGAGTGCAACCAAGTCTTCGTTGGAATAGAAATCTTTTACTGCTTCTGGTTTTGTAAGTGCATCATAGAAGGCAAGTTCTTCATCTGTGAGGCCGAGTTTGTTTCCTTCTTCGTTTGCATGAAGCATTTCTTTTGCAAGTTTTAAAAGTTCCTGAATTACTTCTTCGTTTGTAAGCATTCCGTTCAGGTAGCGATTTAAGGTTTGCTGAATGAGTTCGCTGAAGGCTTCTGATTTTACGAGGTTTGTGCGCTTGTAAACTTTTACCTGTTCATAAATCAACTTCTTGAGCATTTCTACGGCGAGGTTCTTTTCTTTCATCTTTAAAATATTTTCGAGGAAGGTCGGGTCAAAGAGATTTACTTTTTCACCAACATCAGAGAAAAGATTTATAACTCCATCTGATTTAACTGATTGTTTGAGAAGTTCATTTATGCTGTCATTGATTTCTTTGAGGGAAAATTTCTTGCCAGATGGATTATATAAAATACGCATTACAAGAACGCGGACAGATTCAAAAAAGGCAGCTTCAAGGCGCATATGCTCTTTTACCATCGAAGAACACAATGAGAGTGATTGTTTGAGCATCAGAGCTTCTTTTATAAATGCCTGTTTCTCGTTCTCTTTATTAGGAGCAACAATAAAGTTTACAGCTCCACTGATTGTCATACCACGTTGTAAGTCTGAGCCTTCGTAGAATGGAGTGTAATCATAGCCAAAAAAAAGATTACGGCAGATTTCAAGCTTTTCCTGGAACTTAGGGAAGGCTCGTTTTGCAACATCCATTTCACCGTAGTTCTGGCGGTCTCGGACAGTGTAGTCGTTCATGGCCTGCTTCAGGGCACTTGCAATTCGTCGCAAGCTATCGCTTGCTTACCGAGTTTTTGCTTTGCAAAAACTCGCATTCATGCTGCGAGTTTGCGTAGCAAACTCAATGAACATCCGAAGGATGTTCCGTTTACATGGGCAATTGCCTGCATAAGGTTGTAGCTTTCCATCGGTTTGTAAACATACATTGTTGCAAGGGAAGGAACATCAAAACCGGTAAGCCACATATCAACAACGATTACAATTTTAAGAGGACTGTTATTGTCTTTGAAGCGAGTTGCAAGTTCCTGCTTGTGCGTTTTATTTCCAATGATTGCTCGCCATTCTTCCGGATCTTTATTACATTCGGTCATTACAACGGCAATTCGGGCATCGTCACCAGGGACTGTAATCTGCTTTGAGCCGACTGTGACCTGAGAAGTTGTTCCCGCCCAGGATGGCCGTAGCTCCAGAATACGATTAAATATCTTCATCGCAATAGAACGGTTATAGGCAACAATCATTGCTTTACCGGTATACAAATACTGGCGTTCGTTTTCGTAATGATTAAGAATATCATCAACAAGAGAGTTGATAGTTTTTTCGTGGCCAAGAATTTCTTCCATCTTGCCAAGTTCGTGCTTACTCTTTTCGATTACTTCTTCATCAGCATTATTTGCAAGGGCTGAGTATTCTGCATCAATCTGGGCAAGCACTTTATCATCAAGCTTGAGTTTTATAACACGGCTTTCGTAATAAACAGGACGGGTTGCGCCATCTTCAACAGCCTGTGTCATATCATAAACGTCAATATAGTCACCGAATACTTCGATTGTGCTGCGGTCTTCGCGTGAAATAGGAGTTCCGGTAAAGCCGATATAGCTTGCGTTCGGAAGACTGTCGCGGATTATTCGGGCGGTACCGATTGTGCGGTGGGCAATCAATTTACCCTGCTCGTCTCGGCTGGTTTTGATTTTCTCTGTAAGTCCGTACTGTCCGCGGTGAGCTTCATCCGCCATTACGATGATATTTTTTCTGTCGCTGAGTGGTTCATCACTTTCCTCGAACTTCTGCATTGTAGTAAAAATGATTCCGTTTGCCTTACGTCCTTCAAGAAGTTGCTTCAGATGTTCGCGGCTTTCTGCCTGAACAGGTTCCTGACGCAAGAAATCTTTACAATTACAGAACTGCCCATAAAGCTGATTATCCAGATCATTGCGGTCTGTAATAACAACGATTGTCGGCGAATCAATTGCCTGCTGCAAAAGGTGTGCATAGAAAACCATAGAAAGCGATTTTCCGGAGCCCTGAGTATGCCAGAAGACACCGATTTTACCGTCGCCGGCAACTGCAACCTTTGTGCGTTCAACAGCCTTTCGAACTGCAAAATACTGATGATAGCCCGCAAGTATCTTATAGGAATTAATTCCATCATTATTAAAACAGATAAAATTTTTGATGATATCCAGAAGGCGATCTTTCTGGAAAATGCCTTCAAAGAAAGTTGTAAAATCTGCAAAGGCCTTGGATTCCATGTTGCCGTCTTTTGTCTTCCATTCCATAAAACGGTCTTCACCACTTGTGATGGTTCCCGCCTTGCTTGTTAGCTGGTCGCTCATTACGCAGATACAGTTGTAAATAAACATGGAAGGAATCTCATGTATGTAATTGCGGATCTGTGTGTACGCTTCGCTAGCATCAGTCTGTTCACGGCTTGGAGATTTTAATTCAAAAAGACAGATTGGAAGTCCATTTAAGAAAAGAAGGATATCCGGGCGTTTGCTCGAGTTTTCTATGAATGTCCATTGATTTGCAACAATAAAAGAATTATTTGAAGGATTATTAAAGTCAGCAATATAAATGATATCAGATTTTGTTTCTCCATTTGCGGAAAAGCTTACTTCAATACCATTCTGCAGGTATTCCATAAAAAGGGCGTTTTTCTTTTTAAGTTCAGCATTTTCAAAATGTCGGAGTTTAAGAAGTGCCTCGTCAATTGCAACAGGTGTCGCCTTTGGATTAAGACGCCTGATAGAATCTTCAAGAACAGAATCATAAAGCAGAGAATGCCAGTCGCGTTCAACTTCCGGCCCATAAACATGCTCCCATCCCATATTCTGGAACAACTCAATCAGAGCATTTTCATAGGCTTCTTCGTTGTAATCGGCGGACATATAATCAAAACTCCTTATTCTTCAATTATAAAATTATACTACAAAATACAGAAAATACCATCCTAACCTGACCAACAGCAAAATAGGAAAGGTAGATATTACCCGCGACCTCTTTTTATTATTGACAATTCAAAATAAACCGATATATTATATATTACGTATAAGGCAATACATGGAAGTAAAGTTTGTTAATGAAGAATTAAAACTTTTGTACCAGACAAGTTCCTCAAAAAAATACAAGAACGTACCGGCTCAAATTGCAAAAAAGCTTGTTCGTGCTGTCGATGTATTATCTGCGGCTACAGTTATTCAAGATTTATGGAATTTTCCATCGTATCGTTTTGAACATCTGCAGGGAAACAATAGATATTCTATGCGCATGGACAAAACCTGGCGCCTGGAAATGGAAATTGAGTGGACCAATAATGAATGCACAATCGGCATTATTGGCCTTTATGATTTAACGAAACATTATGGAGACTAAGAACATGTCCGAAACATTAAAGCCTTTTTATAATCCAGGACCTGGAGACATTATCAAAGATGCACTTGAAGAACTTGGCTGGCAGCAGGATGATCTTGCAGAAATCTTAGGATTATCAACAAAGAGTGTAAATCTCATTTTGAACAATAAGCAGGCTATCACTCCAGAAACTGCAGAATTACTTGGCAAAACATTTTCTACTTCTGCAGAAATGTGGTTGAATCTTGATGCAAAATATCAGCTTAGAAAGCTGGAAGAAAAGCCATCAGAAAAAAAAGAAATCACCAAGGCAAAAGCAGAGTTCAGAAAACTTATGCCTGTATACGAAATGAAAAAGAAAGGCTGGTTTGTAAATGATGTTTCAACAGTTTATGGAATAAAAGAAGAACGAAAACGCATTTTTGGCAATGAAGAAACAGTTCCCCAAAATTATGCAATGAACTTCTGCGCCCGCCAGACAAACTATGATTTTGATTACACTTTGAGATATTGCAAGGTGTGGTATCAATTTTCAAAAATTTATGCAGAACAAATCAGCCTTCCTTCATACCATAAAGCAGGCTTAGAAAAAATTGCAGAAAACCTTTGCTCTTACACTTTGCAGAAAGACGGAATAAATAAAATTATTTCTGATTTACATTCCTGTGGCGTTGGCTTTTTTGTTCTAAGTCATCTGCAAAAAACATATCTTGATGGCGCAGCTTTTACACTCGGAGAAAATCCATTCATTGTCTATACAGCCCGCTACGATAGAGTTGATAACTTCTGGTTTGTTATTGCTCACGAAATCTCGCATATTCTTTTGCATTTAAAGCACCTGAAACAAGGCTGCCTTGATAATATGGATTCAAGTGCCAGTTCAGAACTGGAAATCCAGGCCGATGCCAAAGCTTCTGAATTACTTCACACCGATGAGATTCTTGAGCTAGGAACTCAGTACCGCCATTATTTTACATTAGACCGTCTTATGCAGATAAGCCAAAGTTTAGAAATTGCAGCTCCTGTTGTATTGGGAATCTTGCAGCATTACAAAATTATTGAGTGGAAGAAATTCAGCAGCCTTAGGGAAAGCGCTAAGGAAAAGATTGACGGGAAATTTATTAAGGGGTAGCGAAATTATGAATGAAGATTTGATTTTATTGATTGAAAGAATTTTGGGAAAAGATAAAAGGCGTATATCAATTGCATTTAAAGACTTTATTCCTACGATTATTTTTACATTTATTCCACTTATCTTCGAAATTGTATCAGTAATTTTGATAAAAAAGAAACTGTTTGAAACAATTTCTATGTTAGTTTTTATTGTTTCCTATGCCATTCAGCTAATCTATGTAATTATAGGTTTTATTTGTACTTCAAAGCATTTATATAAATTTCAAAAAATTTCCGCACATTCAATTGTTCAAGATTTTAATAATTTTAAAGAAACAAAGTTAGAAATTATGAAATTGATAGATAAATTAAATATAGAAAATCCAGGAATATTAACTGAATTTAAAGAATATTTATCACTTGAAAAAACAAAATTTGATAATCAATATTCTATCTTTTTTGAAGGGATACAGAATGTTAGTTTATTTAGTTTAATTTATTTATTTGCAAAAAACATCGAGGAAGTATCGAAACTAGAAACTCCGCTTAGCACAATTTCAATTTTTATTTTTGTATTTCCTCTAGTAGTTTCACTGTTCCTCATTTCTGAAAAGAAAAAAGCTTATGAAATTAATGAAATTTTAATTTACTTTGAAAATTGTATTTCTTCAGAAAGTAAGTAGAAGTAATAACTTAATTTTCCTTAAAGGTAAAATAAGAAGGATTGTTATTTTACTTTTTGGAGGAAAAGAAACCTACAACATCTGCTATTTCTTCTTCCCCTCAATCTTCTTCAATTCTTTAAGAGTTTCAATATACGCCTTTTCTACGGAAGAAAGAGTCTTTACCTGATACTTTCTATATTCACCTTCAGCCTTTTCCATGGCTTTTTTGTGACTGATTTTTCCGGCGTCTTCCAGAACTTCTTCTCCAACAGATTTTATTGTGCGGTCAAGTTGTTCTACATAATCACTCATGTGCATAACGTTGTGATTTTCAGCCTGATACTCTGCCATGTCAAAAAAGGCTGAAACAAGCGCATTCAGTTTTTTAAGTTCTTTTTCGGAAAGATAATTCTTGGCAATACGAACATCTTCTAAAGTAACATCTGCTCCTTTAAACGAAGTGAGTCCCATAAAATCTTTTTCACTGTCAGCCCTGTCGTATATAATTTCGGCTGCGGTCTGACGATTTACCGCATAGTGAAGTTTATTCTGAACCATCTTAAAAAACGCAACAGATTCAGCCGACTTAGGATTATAATCAGCACTTGTAGCATACAAATCCAAAACCTGGCGATACATCACTTTTTCCGAAGACCGAATATCACGAATACGAGCCAAAAGCTCTTTCCAATAGTCTCCGCCACCAGCTTCTTTCAGGCGTTCATCGTCCATCGTAAAGCCTTTTCGGATGTATTCATTCAGCCGCTTTGTTGCCCACTGACGGAACTGTGTTGCGACCTTGGACTTTATACGGTAGCCCAGTGAAATAATCATATCGAGGTTGTAATATTTTGTCTGATACGATTTTCCATCCGCCGCAGTTGTTCGGAAATTCCGAACAACTGAATCTTCTTCAAGCTCTTCTTCTTCAAAAATATGCTTTATATGTTCACTTACATTTGCCTTACTCGAACCATACAAATCCACCAGCTGAGCCTGCGTAAGCCAGACAGTTTCGCCTTCAAAACGAACATCAACCGAAATCTTTTCGTCCTCTGTCTTAAAAATCACGATTTCACTTTTATTATCTGTTGGCATTGTTGTACCTCCGATTTTTTATAAGTAGGAGGGGAAGGCCTTCCCCTCGCTCCCAAGCCAAGTCGCTCTACGAATCGCCCCCTGCAAGCAGTGCTGCTCCTCTCCGCTTTGTTGGCTTGTCCGCTACCCCTTCTCCTAGGGGCACAGCCCCCTAAAACCCAAGCAGGTAGCTGTAAAGAATATTCCAGTATAGGATATCAATAGAAATTCTTGCTGTCTTTGATATGTTTTATTGCCTCTTCTAGTGTTTTATCTAACTGTTTCAATAAATCAGTTTTTATAAAATCAGGATCCTGAGAATTAACTTTTTCTCTTATTACATTTTTTAACTCTTCTAGGACAGGAATTTCTGATATATAGAATTGATAAGCATTTCCAAGACCAAGTATTTTACTATTGATGAATTTTATAAGAAATTGAATACTCTTATTAGGAAGTTTAAGAAGCTCTTCAAATTTATTTGCATTCCTTAATATGGAAAAGATTTTGTGCTCATCTATTTGTTTAAATATTTCAGAATATGTTGCTGTTTTTATTGCTTCAAATAAATCATTTGTAGCTTGTTTATTTTTTTCTACTATAAAGTTATTATACTTTTCTTCAATCCGTTGGTCAAAATCTTTAGTAAATTTAGGAAAATCATAATAATCATCTTTAGTTTTATATTCAAACAATCTGAAAAGTGCTTCTTCAGATTGTTTTGAGAAAATGGATTCTATAATTTTTTCAGTAATTATTTCATAAGTCTTTTCTGTAATTTTTTGTTGTAATTCTTCTCCATTATCTTTATTGGATAAGTTTTTCTTTATTTGTTCTTCAATATCAATACTGTTCTTCGTAACATCGTCTAATTGTAAAATTTTAAGAGCTATCGGTAAAAAATTATTTATAAGAAGATTTAGTTCATCTATTGAATATGCCTTCCTTTCTATTTTTTCATAAACCTTATGTACACTATCTTTTATATCCTCAAAATCATAATCGTAAAGATGATACACTATTGTATTTAAGGGGTCTTCTTGCTGTATTTCGATTCTTAAAAATTTTTCAAATTCTGTTCTATTTAAATAGCCGTCAAAAATAAAATCAATCAAGAATCTATTTGTATATAATTTAATAGAATTATCATGAGAATACTTATCAAAAAATTCAATACATTTTTCTTTATCGGTCTTTTCGCTTTCTGGTTTTTCTTCTTGAGAAGGAGCATATGTAGTAGCTAAATAGTTTTTAAGATATTGATATTCTCCAGGACAAGAATTTAAAATTGTTTGTTTAGAAATATTATTATTTGTTAGAAATTTTGCATACTCGCAAATTGATGGAAATAAAATTAAAACTGACTGATAATCATTTGAAGAAGGAAATTCATTTTTTGCTTTTAATAACTCTTTATACAATGAACAACAATATTTAACAGTCCTAAGATTTGGAGGATTATCTGGAAAACTTCCAAGAAGAGAATCAAATAAATCTGTATCATCATTTAATGAAAATTCTTTTAAAAGATCTGAAAAAACATCGCTTTTATTCGGATGAAATGTATACGTTCTTCTTATATATTTTTCTTTGTGTTTTTTATATTGTTTCTTATGTTTTTCAGAAAATTCATCTTCATAAGCGATATATACTATTTTTATTCCTTTTCCTATAAATTGGGTATCTAACTCTCCCAGAAGGTCTTTTAACGCAATTTTTTCTGAGACTCTTTCTAAATCATCTAAAAACAATATGATCTTATTCTCTGCTTTGAGTAAATAATTATCTACATATGATGGCATTGCCACTGAGGATAATATTGAAACAGATTGATAAAAAGTTGAAAGTTTTTTATTATTAAATAAATCAATAAATTTATCAAAATTTAAATTTTCAATTAAATTCCCTATAAAATTCTTCTTTTCGGTTTTAAACTTTAATAAAATTCTTAAATTAATAGAATTAATTAATTGTTCAATATCTGATATACCTTTTAGCGAAAAATATACATAATTATTTTCATCATATTGTTCCGATTCTATGTCAGTTTTAATTTTGCAATATTTTTTTATGAAATGTGTTTTTCCTGCACCCCAAGGGGCATTAATTAAGATTGAATAGTCTGTTTTCTCTTCATTTATATAAATATCAATATATTTAGAAAAATTATCAAATTCACTCATACTTCTAATCTTCATTTCTTCCTTTTTTTGTAATATTTTCTCTTTCGAACACTAATTCTTTATGAAGAGATAATAATTCTTCAGAGTTTTCTTCACTTATAAATAGTTTTTGATCAATTATTAATAAATATTCATCAATTTTTTCCAATCTTTGCAATTGTGATTTTTGTAGTTTTATTTCATTAACTTTCTTGTAAGTATAAGGCACAATAAATAACAATAGCGCAAGTAATAAAAAAATTCCTGCAAAAAGATAATAATGTGATTTATTGTTTTTATTTGCCTTTTTTGAATTTTCAATCTTTTGTATAGAATTGTTATTATTAACTATAAATTTTAATTGTTCATTATTCTTGATTGTAAAAATCAATGTAATCACAATAAAAATAAAACATATTATTGTGATTATGTTTTGTATAATAAAATCTTTCATAATTAAACCTCTTAAAAATTTAAAGATAACTCTCCATTCATCAACTTTGGTAGCAAAGTTTCACGGAGAGTTTCAAGTTGTTTGATTTCTCGTTGTGTGGCTAACACTTTTTCGAATATCACTTTAATTATATTCTGAAACTTTGATAATGTCTCTGTTGATGGCAGTGAAATTAAAAAATTTTTCAAAATATCTTTTTTTAGATTTGTAAAAATACTTCAATAAGTTCTTCTTCAGAAACATGCTTTATATATTCGCTTACATTTTCCTTGTTCGATTCATAAAAATCCACCATCTGTGCTTGAATAAACCAAAATGTTTCGCCTTCAAAACGAACATCAATAGAAATCTTTTCGTCCGCAGTCTTAAAAATCATGATTTCACTTTTTTTTTGTTTATTGGCATTATTGTACCTACTCTTATTTTATTAAGAGGAAGGGAAAGCCTTCCCCCCCCTCGCTCCCAAGCCAAGTCGCTCCACGAATCGCCCCTGCAAGCAGTGCCGATTCTCTCCGCTTTGTTGGCTTGTCCGCTACCCCTTCTGCGGGCTCAGGCGCCGCCCGCAACGCCTGCTGTATTTAAATCAAACTATTAAATAAATCGATAAAATCTTTAGAAAGATACTCTGGATAATCACTAATTACTTTATCTATAACAGCCTTTTTTAATGCATTGTCACCTGCATTCCCTCTAGTTATCTGCCCCAATTTTAACCATTTATTTCTAATATCTGTTTCAATATTGTGTCCTGGTTTTTCAATCCAATCTTTACTTATTTTAAAATTTTTTCCTGAAATTGTCGTATAAGTTACAAGCTCATTTGAGTATCCAAGCTCCGTATAAACCCAAGTAATTAGATTTTGATATTGTTCATCTGTTGCATTTTTAAAATCTATATATTTACAGTCAACAGGAATAGGATTATCACTTAGATTATCTCTTAATAATAATAACCCAATAAAAATTGGATCTAATATATAATTCTCTATTGTATATCTAGATTCTCCACCTTCTCCCAATACTATTATCTTATCGGTTGATGATGCGTGATTATCATAATCGATTATTCCATATACTCCAGGTGTTGTATTTAACTTATCAAGTAACTCTCTGACATCATCACAGTTTGAGCCATTATGTGGATTTGCAGCATGAAATACTGGTTGTATATCATAAGAATGATTTTGCTTTACTAAATCAAATATTTTATGATAATTCTCTGCATCATAATTACTTTCAACAAAAACAATTCTCTGTTTATCAATTGATACTCGTAATGAGGGTATTCCTTCACAAAGAATAGATAATGCTCGAGCTTTTGATACTTTCAGCGGGATTTTTTCTTCCCGATTCATTTCATAAATACTTTCTTCATCCGCCATTGCAACCGTAGTTGGAGAATGTGTTGTAATTATTACCTTTACACCAGCTTCATTAACAATATATGTTTTTATTGTTTCTAAAAGGAATTTTGAAAACTGAGGATGAAGTGCGGCATCTGGTTCATCGATAAGTAGTATTTTGTTTTTGATATTTTTTTCTGCGGAATTATAAATTGCCATAGCAAGAGACATCAAAACTTTCTCTCCTGTTTATAAATCTGCAGGTTGAATTTCAATATTTCTATCAGGATCTCTTAAAACAAAATGAAATGTAGTATCCCTATCTGTTCCTTCAGGGCTATTTACCTCATAAGGAAGATTTGCAGCGTTTAAAATTTGATTTACAAAATCCCATGGTTTTGGCCCAAATAAATTAAAAAAATCATCATCAGTATATACTTTGTAATTATGACCATGTTCTTTATTTTGAAATGTTTTATATTGATTATTGTCATATGCAATATAGTAAGATTTAAATATTATTGCAAATTCACCTGAAAATGTATCTTTAGGTGTTAAATCAGCAACATCAATATTTTGTCTAACATCATCTTCATTTAATAAACAGAGATTTTTGTTTAACCTTTTTGATAAATTATTAGCTGCAATTTTATATGCTTCATTTAATTTTTGATCAATTCCATAATTTTGCCACATATTATTCATATTTGAATCTTTATGTTCATTTGGTAATTGTAATTGTCTATTAGCATCACGTTGTAGTCTCATGAAAAAATTCCAAAAATTACTAATAATTTGGTTTATGGTATCTTTTGTACAATTGGGATTAATCTGTGGATTTAGACCATTAAAAGCGATATATTTAATTTTATCTACGGATATTTGTTGTTCGTTAATAAAAACTGTAGAATAATTTTGCTGTGTTAATGATTCAAGAAAGTGGCTTTTACCACTTCCATTCTTTCCAGTAAGTACACAAAAATCAGGTAATTCTACTTCTTTGCCAGCGATTAGAGATTTGAATTTTGTTTTTATTTTTATCCTCATAACAACTTCCTTTCATTACAAGTTTTTTTATTATTATTGAATGCTATTATCTATTAATATTTCTGGTAATTGTTCATTTTCAATCATTTCCCATTCTTTTTCATCGTTCAGTTTTTCTGTAATAGTTTTAGCTTTTGTTATCTCATATGATTTAATCTTATTAATCGAATATTGGGATAATTTTCCCTCTTCTTCAATAACATAAATATATTCAGCATTACTATGGATTATTTTTCCAGTAATTATGGAATCATCTTCAAGTACAATTGTATTATATTTATAATAACCTCCTCCCAGATTACAAGGAAGTAAAGGAAAAATGTTTTTAGAATAAGAAAAAAGACACATCATTCCAATAATTAAAAAGAATAGCAATGCTTGAGAAATATCTAAAAAGCCAATTTTTCCATTTCTATTAAAGAAAGAATATACTTCCAATTTTTCATTTAAGCTTTCTTTATGTTTCCTGTTCCAAATAGAAAGGCTTAATGAGATGCACATTCCTCCAAAAAATATAAATGACATTAATATTTTTCGTAAAGAAATCACAAAAAATGAAAGTCCGATAATTGAAATTGTAGAGATTGCAATTGAAATGCTATAGAAAATAAGAAAGCATTTTGATGCTTTGTCTTGTGAGGAAAAAGAGTCAAAGTCTTTCTTAAATAAATATAATACTGGAAGTGTTGCGAAAACATTAAAAGCTCCTGTATCAAAAATATGAATAATTGTCTTTGATAGATCAAGAGGTTCCTTTTCTTGAACAAGATATGTGTATATAATAAAAGCAAAGATTGCTGCCTTCCATATTTCATTAACAAAAAATAAAAGAATCTGTTTTGACTTGCCAGTAATTTCAATTAAAGAAAACCAAAATAAGAAATATGCGATAAATATAGAAAAAGCAATAAAGCCTATAAAAATAGTTCTTGCATCAAGCAGTGCAATATCAATTATCCCAAACTGGAATAAATATATATTTAATATAAATGATCCTAATGAGATAAAGATAACAGGAATTAGTGTAATTAGCTGAAAAAAGTGCTCTTTTATATACTTTTTCATACTTCTATCTCTCCATTCATCAACTTTGGCAGCAACGTATCTCTTAGCTCAGATAACCTTTTATTTTCTTTTCGATTTAGATCAATTTGAGAAAAGATTGGCTCTGCAAAAGTTTTGAATTTGCGCAAATATAGTTCATTAGGAATTGTAATTGGATAATTCATAATCTGCTGTTTATCTCCTCTAGGCATTTTAGTTCCTTTTGAACCTAAAACCATATAATCAAAAAAAATGTCTGAGTACAAAACCTGATATAGGTATTCTGAATAATCTTTATACTTTGGTTTAAAACAAAGAACATCTGTTGAACAACCTGCAACTTCTTCAGTGCAATAGAAGATTTTTTTGAAATATGGACGAATATTTGAGATTATTGTTTCTCCCGGTAAACATCTTGTTGTCTGTGATATAGAAGGTAATGATGTTGCAGTTTCTATACCTCCTTTGCTTGGCAACATATTTTCAGTGGAATAGTATGTTTCAGGAGATAGCTTATTAATTTCAATTTTTTCACTTGAGTAATCTGCAATGTCACAGAGTTTCCCAACTTTCCACTCCTCGGGCATTTTGCCGCCAAATGGTTCGAAGTCTACAAACCAGTTTTTGAAGAGGACCCCAGCTTGCTGTTCGAGGTTGATGTTTATTTTGTTGTTCAGTTCGATTTTATCGTCGAGGGATGAGAGGATGGCGGCGATTTTTTGCTGGGTGGGGAGAGGGGGAACTTGCATCGAAACTTTTTTAAAATCTTTCAATACAATTCTTGGTAAAGCAGAACCTGAAACACAATTAGAAGCAATATAATTATAGACCTTAGGTGATCTTAATAAATAGCACAAGAATGTAGGTGTAATAAAATCTTGGTTTGGTCTGAACATCGCAATTGATGAAAGAATAGCTTCTTCTTTTGTTTCTTTACATTCAAAAATTTGTTTAAGAAAACTTCCGTCTTTTGCAACAAGTATATCGCCCTTTTGAGGTACACAATCTCCATTTTTCATAGATTCAAAATCTTTTGCAGAAATATGTTTACAATTGGAATAATCAAATCCATACTCAAGCATATCTTTAACAGAAAACATCGGATATCCAGTTTGACAAGCTTGTGGACTAAAATGTGAACCATCTGTTATCTTGGTACATATCTCTCCTAGTCTACATTCTTTCCACTCTTCCACCCCATCCCTCCTCACACATAATCAACCGGCAACGAAATAACTTCATTGCTCAAATACAGAGGATTATCGCACTGGCAAATAATGCAGCCCTGACCAACAGAAACTCCAGCGATTTTAGACAGGACAGAGAAATGCTTTGCCATGTCTATTGTCGGACGGGCTGATTTTTTGATTTCGATTGGGTAGAGGATATTGTCTTTTTCGATTATCAAATCTATTTCTTTTTTGTCTTTGTCGCGGTAAAAATAGATTTTTTCGGTTTCGTGGCCGGCGTTGTAATATGATTTGATTACTTCGCTTACAACAAAGTTTTCAAAAAGACTGCCCGACATTGCGCCGTTCATTGCTACACTTGCAGAAGACCAGCCTACTAAAAAGCAGACCAAGCCTGTATCCATAAAGAAGACTTTTGGAGTTTTTACGGCTCTGTTGGATACATTTTTTTCATAAGGCTGCAAAAGACGGATTACACCGGAAGATTCAAGGATGCTTGTCCATTCGGAAATTGTTTTGCTTGTAACGCCAACATCACGGGCGATGGAATCTGCGTTAAACAGTTCTCCAACCCGAGCTGCAAGGCACTGCATAAAATTGTGAAACTTTACAAGATTCTTCTGGCTTATTATATCTGCTACGTCGCGGTCAAGATATGTCCTTATGTACGAGCGGTAAAATGGTTCCCATTCGATTGACTCATCTGCCAGCTCCGGCATACTTCCACGCCATATATGATTCCATAAGTTTTTATATGGCTTTATTTTTTGTTTTCGAGATTCGATGTATTCAGATGTCGGTAAGAATTCTGTGTTAAAATCAATTTCGTATTTTTCTCTAAGCGAAAGAGATGTCATATTGATGATGCAAACACGTCCTGCCAAAGAATCTGCCGCTTTACTCAAGAACCTGTAGCTTTGTGACCCTGTAAGAATTAATTGTCCTTTATTTTTTGTGCCGTCTGCAAGAAGCTTTATTTGCAAAAACAGGTCTGGGGCTCGCTGTACTTCGTCAACAATAACAGGAAGCGGATGATTTTTGAAAAACAGAGCTGGATCTTTTTGTGCTAATCCAAGTTCTGTAAAATCATCGAGAGTAACATATCCATAATCTGGGAGAAGTTTTTCTTTTAGCAAAGTAGATTTTCCGACCTGGCGCGAACCGGTAATTAAGAGAACTCTGAACTGTTTTTTCATTCTGTGCAAATATGGCAGAATGTGACGGTTTATATACATAAAGCCCCCTTTTGTGTAGTCCGACTAATTTGGAATATAACTCCGAAATAGCCGAAAGTCAAGTATTATAGGAAGCGCCCATACAATGCCCTAAATCTTAAACCCAATCCCTTCCAGATTTTTCTTTATTTCTTTTTCCAGTTTCTCGAGAATTTCTTCTTTTTCACAGCAAATAGCAATGGTATACATAGAATAGTCCTCCCCAAATTTTGGGGTATTTTACCACAGTCCATGAGTTCACCATATGATGCAATTGCGCCTTTATTTGTCGCAAAATAGCCTATGATGCATCATGTTATTTTACTGTTTTCTCTGCTTAAATTATCTACAGAAAATTTAAGAAACAGAGGATTTACAGCTATGAAAAAAACAGTTATTTCATTCTTACTTATTGGACTTCTGGCACTTCCATTCGTGCCATCTTTTGCAACATCAAATCAGCATTTTGATTTCAGTCATTCACTTGTGGCTCCTGCGAGTGATAGGGATTTGACTTACGAGATCTAAATTTGATATTTGTCTCTTCTTTGATGTAAAAATTTTAAGAAAACCTCATCTTTTTGAAGTTTTGCAAGTAATAATGCATATTCGTATGCTTTTTGATATGATAGCATGGATTTCGAATCATTTTGTTTTTCCTCATATAAATTCCATGCGATGTCATATAAGATGAGCTGAATTCCCCAAGACCTTGCGCTATATAGGAAACTTTTTATTTCTAAATGGTTAATTGCAAGAGCTTGGGGATAATTTTTTATATTACCTATTATGCACGAATAATTTTCCATTAATAATGTCTGTCCCTGATTTGGATATCTTCTTCTAATCTCATATTGTTCAAATTCATTTAAAATTTTTTTTTGGATTTCATTTTCTTCTTGTCGCGTTTTATGATTTCAAGT
>OIZX01000337.1_pt1 | contig 33625 bp, 69 predicted proteins | sample 1588621 | NCBI WGS metagenome assembly OIZX01 (sample SAMN03283276) | human gut metagenome | biome: human-associated habitat; material: feces | host: Homo sapiens | place: Peru | collected 2012 | reverse complement strand
CTGAAAATTTCCTTTAGATTCCCTTTTGCCCCGGGGGTATCTAAATTATCCGCCATATCTCTCTGTCTTGCCATCTATCTCAATAAATTATTTTTATCTTTCTTATCTTACATCAAACGTTATGTCTTAGTCATCTATCTCGTCAAGATAATGTTTAAGTTCACTTATCTCTCTGCTCAATTCATATATTGAATCCCATAACTTATTATAGCAGCTGAGTACCCACAACAACAAAGCAGTCATAACCAACAACATAATAAACAATACTATAATCAATCTATCTCATCGCTCCATAACTTATTTACTATCCATGATATACCTAGTATACATAACTCTAATGCAATGAAGCACGCAATCATTTTAAGTATAATCATTTGAGTTTCTCTATTATCTTATTAGTAAACTTAGCAAATAACTTACCAACATACCAAGCACCAAACAAAGTAAATATATAATTGATTGTTTCCATCTTATCTCCTTTAATAATCCTGCATACCAATGACAGCCAATTGAATTAAAACAGCCACTAATATAATAAACAAAACATAATTCAATATCTCATCTCCTTTATGCAAACAGTAAAGCAAGGATAATACCTAGCAATAACCACTGTAGCAACATATCATTCTTATCAAACATAACATTATCCTTTCTATTATATCTATCGTTGGACTTGAACCAACTCACTAGCTTTGTGCGACCCTACTCTAAATAGATACAGCAACCTATAAGGATAGGCTACCATTTAAGCTGTCAGATACTTTCTGCCCTCCGACATTTAAAACCCTTAGGTCTTTTGATTACTCTAGCCATAACCTCTACAGTACTATAGATTTGGAAGCACCTCATGTAATACCTCCGATAGCTATGACTTGTATAGTTACGGCTCATGACTTCCGTAAGTGGACTATACACCACACATGCTTACTGACAGAATCGAACTGACATTAATAGGTTACAAATCTATCATTCTACCATTGAACTAAGTAAGCTTACTATATGATAACTTAATACCATATAATAATAAAGGAGAATAGGAACTGCCAGAATCGAACTGACCTAATGAGTAGCGACCTCACATACATCACCAGTATTGTTTAGTTCCTAAAGGAATTAAAGGGATTCGAACCCTTGCGCCATTACTGACCTATTAGTTTTCAAAACTAACCTCTTAACCAGACTTGAGTATAATTCCATATCAGGATAACTGGACTTGAACCAGCGACATCTCAGTTCCAAACCGAGTAGGCTACCAACTGCCCCATATCCTGTGAACAGACATTTTACATACTATTAAATGGAAATGTCTGAAACCATTTAATACTGAACTCCTATATTTGAAGCCCACAATAGAAAAATAGAGATTGTAGGAATCGAACCTACCACAATAACCTGTACACAATTAATATTATTTCCCAGTATAATATGATATCTCTACAATTGCAAAGGGCTGTTAAGTTGTGGTCATCTTCCTTCATTTAACTAACGCACCATCCCACGTTGCACCCAATACTTTAGCTGTACACTTTAGTACATTTAACTCAACCTCTTGTGTCAAGCACCATGATAGTTTTAATTCTTAGTTGCGGTATACACTATCAACCCAAACCCGTGCTACTCTTATTAAACCTAAGATATCTAATAAGTATCATCGCCAAACGTCACTTTTTATGGTTCTGACAAAACCTCTCGCTATGCTAGATAGCCACTAACAATATCGAGTTATCGTACTCGCAACGATGGCTGACCCAAACTCATTTAACTACAACCCCTAAACATTTATGAAGTAGCACCAATATAATTTAAAACAAAACCCCTAACCAACATACAATACCAAGAATAATTCCTGCAATGAATTGTTTGTTATTTCCTGTTTCTACTTTCCATTTAAGTTTATTTGGAATGCTAACCGTAAGAAATAAAGCACCTAATAAAAACAAAACAATACTACCTAACATTTATTCACCTTTCTCATACATAGAGTAGAAAATTTTATCCACTTCGAATTCATCAAAATAAACTTTCTTGCCATTCAAGATAAAGTATAATTTATTATAAGCAAACTCTGGTCTTCCATCACAATACCATCTAGTTAAGAAGTCCTTATCACTTAATGAATCGCAAAATTCAACATCTAAAATAATTTCGCTCATTATTCACCTTGGCTTTCCATATACAATAGAATACAAAACGCGTCTGCCATATCGTCGTTAACTACTTCATCAGGAACAATTTTATAGCTTCGTAAAATAGCTTGGCTTTGTTCTTTTCGTTCTGCTCGTTTACCTTTAATCAAATGGAATGAAGCCCACTTTGAATTAGGACAATCAACCGAACCAATATTAAACTTACTAAACATCAAAGCTAGGAAGTAGCCATTGGCACGAACTAGCGAGATATTGCCTTTAGTTTTCATCGTAATAATAGGTTCTTCAATTGCGATAAAGTAATCATGTAAATTATAATATTCAATAAGTTCGCCGATACCTTCAGCAATTAACTTAGTACGTTCTAAAGGGTCTTTATCTTTGCCACCTTTAATAGCACCAACTACAATCTCATTCGTCAACGGATTACGGAAAGCGTAACCTGTATCTTTTGTGCTAAAATCAATAGCAAGTATTTTATTCATTCTTTCATTTCTCCTTTAAAACATAAAGCTAAGTCAAGTGTTACAAGACCTTTAACAACACAATCCAATAAGAACTCGTTAAACTCATCAGCTTTCATGGTTTCTTGAAAGAATATAAGTTCTGTTTCAGCCATTGCGTTCTCTCTCTCAACCTTATGTAACTATTATAGCATACCGTATTTTCACAATCGGAATTATAAAGTTATGTAAGAATACAAAGTATCTAATCGAGTAAAAAGATTTCCGTTTATGGTATAATTATAGTAGAAAGTGAGGTAATATGAAAAATAAATATCTTTTAGCTTTACTTGTAACTCTTGCTATTTTGCTTATAGTTGCTATAATTGTAACATTATATGTTTTATCTGTTGTCTATCCAATAATTAGCACTATAGGAATATGCTTAATTATGTCAGTGCTTCTTTATTTTATGGTACTGTTAGTTATAATTTAATTCAAATCAAATAATAAAGGAGAAAATATAAATGAGGGACAAGTATTTAATTTATTTGAGGCAAAAAGAATACCAAGAACGAGTTAAGCAAGAACTCGAAAACGCACGTTACAGAAACAACAGAGATGTTATGAATCAAGAACCAGTTGACGAAGAAACACTAAAGCTTTGGGACAGTCAACCAGCAATTACATTTGTTTTAGACAATAGAAAGAAGGTAAAATAAAATGATTGAAATTTGTACAGACCGCAATAAAATGTTTTTAATTATGATTATCGTTATCCTTTTATTTATGTTAGTCGCTTTTACTTTAAATAAAAGTTAAAAAATGCGCCATTAGGCGCTTTTGTTTTACGCTTGACCGAAATTTGACAAGAAGTGAACCGACGTAAGTACAGACTGTGTCTTGTTTTCAAAGTTTAATCTCATTAAGTACACGATAATGCTTGTTGGTATGATTTTATAACTTTACATAACAGTATAACCCAAACTGTAAAAAAGCAATATGTTATAATGGATGTAGATAAAAAAGTATCTAATACTTGACAAGATAAAAATTAAGTGTTAAACTTGTCTATGTAATCAAAAGGAATTAAATAAAAGTGACTGGTAAAGCTAAAAAGATAACTGAGTAAGACTTCATAGCGATCAACACTATAACAAGTAATAAAGATGTCGGCAATTCTTATGCTTTTGAGTAAGAAACCCTACTATAGAAACAGTGGAACGATATTGCTAGTCGAGTCTGTTGCGTGATAAAGTTTAAAAAGAGTGTCATGTTAAGCCCCTATAGTAAGTTATTAGTTTATAGCAGTAAATTAAATAACAATAGTACATGGCATTTAACTTTTAGCTTATGAACACTCGTAAGCACTTTATAAAATAACACTCTTAGGGGCTTTAGTTAAAACAAAGAGATAGGGCAGATTTATACTTTTTACTACCTAAGTTAGCTTATTTATAGTAAATTGTGTAAAAGTATCTTTTGCTTGACTATTTATATTTTTATTGCTATAATTAAGTTATCAAATATAAAGGAGAGCATAAAATGCAATTTATCAAGTTAAATACCAAAAGACAACTACTCGATAGAGTGTTAGAGTTACAGGAAGAATTAAAAACTTTAAAAGACGGATATTTATTTTTCAAGCGACAATATGATGTTAAAGTGATTCAATTGTCAGACCGAAATGACACCATTAGACACTTAGAAAGTGAAATCAAATACTTGCAACAGCAACTTGAACACGAAAAAGCAGCAGTAAACGGATATAAAAAAGCTTATGAAGAATTAAAAGAAAAACAAAAATCTGTTAAACCTATTAACGTTACAATCAATCAAGTTAATACTGATGTATGGAAAGTAATTAGAGATGAAGTGCTACAAAAAACACATAAATGTACAAAAGAATGTTTTAAAGAGCACGTTTTACCAGCTATTCAGCGAGATTATGATAGCATAAATCCTAAGTATAAGGATAATCCAAAAACTATTAATAACCTCCTTGTTCATTGGGAACAACGTTTAAGCGAAACTTATGATTTTATAGACGCTTTATTCTTAGTTTATGGTAAAGTAATTGTTAATTTCAAAAAATAGTTGTGAGGGAAAATGAAAAAAATAATTGTATTGGTTTCCGTGTTTTTTGGTCTTGTAATTCTTGGTGGCTGCGCTACTGATGACATTAAGAGTGGTAAAGTTGAAAGTGTTAAAGTCGAAGTTGTAAAAACTAACTTGGATAAAGAAGATGTTTTCCAACTAATGCCTATTATTATAGACACAGGAAAAACGACAACAACTACTTTTGTGCCATATTATAGCGAAGTTGATAATCTTGTTATTAAATATAAGTACAAAGACAAAACTTATAAGGTTAAAACGAGTGAATTTGAATTTGTTGAAATTTCAAATGGTAAAACTTACGCAAGACTTGAAGAAAAGAATATCGGAAAACAAGATAAACCGATTGTAGTTTACAGAAATTAGTATCTAGGACTTGCAAAAGTCCTTTTTATTTGATATAATATTTCTATAAAGGAGAATTAAAATGAAATTTTATTATGTAGCACTTGGATTTAATCCTGAGCAGCCAGTTAAAACTGATGGTGGTACTCGATTAGCTTATTACACTAAAAAACACCAAGCTATGAATCAGTGCGAAAAACTTAACCAGCGATGGGGAAAATTCCAAAGAGTCAAAGGAAAGATTTATAAAGTTTATTGTGTAGAATCAGAACCAAAGGAGATTGAATAAGTGACGGATATTTTTAAAAGAGCGGTAAGTGCAACATATTTAAAAACACAAGAAAAATTTAGTGAAGAAAATAGCTGGTTAGTAGAAAACATTTTGCCAGTTGGTCAAGCTGGTTTAGTAGTAGCACCTTCTAAGTCTTTTAAATCAAGCATGACACTTAATATGGCTATAGCTGTAAGTCAAGGTAAAGAATTTGCTGGATATAAAACTAAAAAAGGTAATGTTTTAATTATAGACCAAGAAGACACAGACTTCGTGTTACACCAACGCTTAAACGGATATAGTGACGACGAAGAACTTGAAGGGTTGCATTTTCTTACAGGTGGAATGTTTAGGCTTGATAACGACGACCACATGAATCGATTATATATGTTTATCAAAGAAAACGATATAAAGCTAGTTATTCTTGATAACTTGAAAGATTTGTTATCTAGCGAAGATACTCTGAATGACATGTCGAGAATGAACAATGTCTTAAATAAAATAACTAGATTGAAGCTTATTCTTAATGATGTTACTTTTATTTTGGTAGCTCATGCTAGAAAGTCAGTTGCTGACGATTCACTTGATAATAAAGAATTTCGTGTTCGTTCAACTCATGCTTTAGGAAGTAGTGCCATTGGTTCATGGTTTGAATTCTGTTTGACTTTATCACCTAAGCTTGGTAAACATTCAAGATATTCTGTTATGAGTGTAGAGGCTCGAAATTTTGCTTTTAATAAAGAGTTGTACTTTGGTTATGTAGCAGACAAATTCTTGATGATTGACCCAACTAAGAAAGAACCTGAACCAGATACAGAACTTGTCGAGGAAGTTAAAAAAGAAACGCCAATAGAAGCAACAGAAGAAAGTGCAAAAGCGTTCTTAGAACTAGCTAAAGAAGAAGGGAAGGTTGAAGAAATTGATAATTAATAAAAAATTACCGTTAATAGTTTATTATAATCCTTATAACGGTTCTTACCACACCGCTGGATGGAGAGCGTTTGAAAGGTTTGAAAAAAAAGATGATTATACACCTATTATATATACTTCTAGTATTTATGTCGCAAATCAAGTGAAATCAAATCTTAATAATCTAAGAGCTTGACAAGAGCTCTTTTTTTGTTATAATGAATATATAAAGTAAAGGAGGACAAAATGATAACTAACTGGGATGAATTCGAGACTTGGAGAATTACAAGCATAGAATTTCATAAAGAATCAAGCGAATATAGCTATTTAAATGCTTTGACTTACTTTGAATATGCTAGAGAATTCTTTAATAAAAATGGATTCCCAAAACAAACAGAAAAGTATAAAAATGGTAAATTAAAACCGTGGTCTGACAAACACAAGAAAGCACAGAAAGAAGAAATAAATGAATTCATTAAAAGCAAACAATTCAAAAAAGTACAAAAGCGCTATCGCAGAAAATAAAGCACGTAATCACTATAACCGAAATATGAGAAAGTTATATCTAGCTTTAAGAGAGTTTAATATAAAAGAATATACTTGTTATTCCAATGATAATAGACGTTTATATTGGCTCTGTAATGAAATATGGAACTATTGGGAAGATGGGTTTATTTTACCTTTGTTCTTATATGGTATAGAAATAGAATCAATTGAAAATGGTTATAAAGTATCTTTAACTTGACAAGGTTAAAAAATATTGATATAATATATTTATAAACAATAAAGGAGAACTGAATGGAAAAACTTGAAAAATTATTTTCCGAAAACAAAAGAAAAAACGCAGAAGATTTTGAAAGAATTCAAGAACTTAGGCTAGAAAAAGAAGAACTTCAAACAAAATTGCGTCTTTGTAATAAAGAGTACGACAAATTATCACGTAGATATGAAATACGTACAGCAGAAAACAAACTAATCGCTAGAAATGACTTATTTTAAGGAGAATTTAAAATGACAGAACAAAAACAAGTCAAAACATTAGATAGCTCAGTATTTGAAACTCTGAATGCAATCAATGTCAATGACAAAAAGAAAGCTAAAAATAATCTTGATTATCTATCATGGGCTTGGGCGTGGGCTGAGGTTAAAAAAGCATTCCCTGAAGCAAATAGTAAGGTTTATGAAGATGTTAATGGAATGAATTATTTCAATGATGGACGAACAGCTTGGGTTAAAGTTGGTATGACTATCAATGATTTAGAACATATTGAATACTTGCCTATAATGGACTTTAAAAATAAATCTATTCCAATTGATAAAGTAACTTCAATGGATGTTAACAAAGCCATTCAACGTGGTTTAGTTAAAGCGATTGCTCGACATGGTTTAGGATTATACATCTACGCTGGCGAAGATTTGCCTGACTTAACACCAGAACAGCAAGAACTTGAATCTGAAAAGCAACGACTTCGAGAAATTCAACCACTTATCTCACGAGCTAAAAAAGTTGGATATCCTAAAGACAAGCTTGATGATTTGAAAACAAAAACACGTCAAGAAATCATTGATATTATGACTAAATGGAAGGAAGAACAAGAAAAATGAAACCAGTAATTTTAGATATTGAAGCAAAACCTTACGTAGAATCAGTTATTAAACATTATGAACGAATGAAATCAAATAACTTCACAGAGCGTGAAATAGTAGAATACTTTTTGTTGGAAAACGTGTCTGTGTTTAATGATGTAAACGGAATTAATCGTTATAGCTTCCTGAAAGCAGTTCAAGAAAATAATGGTTATGAAATGTTTAGAAATGCTACGTTTATCTATAATATCGCTACAGGTGTTTTTAAAATAGAATATAAAAGAAAGTGAAAAAAGAAATGACAGAAACATCAAAAGAATTATCTGAAATATTAGAAGTGTTTGAAGATGGAGATATTGGCTATTTAGATTTAGGGCAATGGCTAGCTTGTAATGGTTGGCAGTTAGTTCAAGAAAATAGTATCTAAGACTTGACAACAACAAAATAAATTGATACAATAATAACATAAAGAAATAAAGGAGACCATTAAAATGGCAAAAACAAAATCATCATTCACAGTAGTTACAACTTTGACAGAAAAAAACTTTACAGTTACTCAATCAGGTAAGAAAAACTTCCGTGTTCCACTTATGGACGGAGTTTGGGTAACAGCTTGGATTAATCCTAAACAAGACGAAAAAATGAACTTCAAAGTTGGCGATACAGTGTTCTTGGTAGCTGATAAAATTAACTCAGAAGATAACACTTATAATGGCGAAACTCGTAAACAACATACATTTAACTTCCCTAATATCTCACGTTTGAGCGAAGGTGCTGAAAGTTCAAATCAACAAGCTGCTCAACAAGAATTGTTTGGCGGACAACCTACACAAGAAGTAAACGTTGCTGACGATGACCTTCCGTTCTAAGGAGTTAATATGTACACAGAAGAAGAAAAAGAATTGATTCTGGATAAGGTTGATAAACTCAGCCTTTCCAAGTGTTTCGTTGAAGCATTTGAATTTATTAAAAACGAAGTGTTTATGCCATTTGATTTTGAACAAGAAGAACAGTTTAAAAAAGATTTAAAGCAGCTTGTAAAGATTAATGCTTTGAAACACGGAATTATCATGGAAGGGGTATTCAATTGAATATTGTAGAAGAATTAGAAAACAAACTAGAACAATTGAATGAAGGCGAGATTGGTTTTACTGAAGCTGGAGATTGGTTGCATACGTTCGGAGATGATATTCTGAATGAGCTCAATTGGTTACGAGAAATGTTGGAAAAATAAAGGAGAAAAGAAATTGATTAAAACACTACGAGAATTACACAAAGCACTTAAAATTAAACAAACAATTGATATCTATGTACGAAACACAAATAAAAAATATAATCAAAATTGGGAAGCTGACCAAATTCTTGATGAAGGTACAATCAAATTAATTGAGTTAAATACTGAAGGTAAACTTCGTCGCCATGGTAAACAGCACAAACAAATTCAACATTGGTTGGCTCAAAGCAATAAAATTAAACAGCTCGAAGAAGCTAATAAGCAGCTTACAGAAAAAGCTAAACGTGCTGAAAACATCGTAAGCAGCGACAACTTGAAAGATTCATATATCAAAACACTTGAAGAATTTGCTTTCTTCCGTGGTAGCATGTATAAAGAAAAACGTACACAAGCTTTCTTGGAAAGTATCGGTATCAAATATGCTGAATATCTAAAAACTGACGGAGTTGAGCAAGCATTCAAAGACCGTATTAAATGGTTTAAATCACAAGTGTAAAAAAATAAGGCTTATCTCTTGACAGGGGTAAGCTTTTTTGTTATAATAATATATGAAGTTAAGAAAGAAGGAAATGTAATGAAATTAAAAGAGTGTACAACATGTGGCAGTCACGAGTTTAATGGAAATAAATGTGCTTATTGTGGTAACGTTTATGAAATGGAAGAAAAACAGCAAGTAACCGAAGAAGAATTAGATTTTCCCGAAATGGACGAAGTTGAGTTTAAAGACACTCCATGTGGTAAAAAGACTTTAAAAACTATGATTTGGTTATTGGTTGCTATTATATGGTTTGCGATTACTGTATTCATTCCACCTTTATTCTTGTTAACTATTTGTTGTTTGATTATCTGGGTTTGTAGAAAAGTTTGTAAAAAATATTAGTTTATATTTGACAAAACAAAAAGATAATGTTATACTTAAAGAGTAGAAAATAAGGAGATAGAAATTTGGATAAAAAAATAATTTGTACACAATGTTTAAAAGTTTTTAAGTCTAACGGTTATAAAAAACAACAACATAATTTTTGTTCTTGGGAATGTTTCAAAGAATGGAGAGGGTATTAAAATGAACACAGAATTAGTTATGGATAGAGCTATTATTATAGCGTTGATTGGTTTAGGACTGTATGCTTTCTTTGCATTAGTTGACTTTATTAAAACGAAAGGGAATAAATAATGTTTCAAATTTGTAATTGGTGCGGTATGATGTATAGAGAGGAAGATTGTGTTAAAAATAAATTTGCTTATACTGGTTATTTTTGTAAAGAGTGTTTCAAAACTTACGAAGACGCAAAGCTTATAAAGGGGTAAACAATGGAAGATAATTTTAATTATGGTTTATGGTATGCTGAAAAGACTTTAAAAGAATATAAAGAAAAACTGGTAGAATTAGAAAAGAAAAAGCGGTTTATAGAACTTGATATAGAAATTTGTAAAGATGGTATTAAACGTTTTGAAAAATCAGTAGAAAAAGCTAAAAGAGGTTAAAATGGCATTACCAGAAGAATTGTTAATATTAATCGCAAAGAATCAATTTACTAAAAACCCTTATGAAGCAGACATGCTAAGCGAGTGTTTAAATGCTGTAAAAAGATATTACCATAAACATAACGACAGCTTATTAGATAAAACGCTAAGAATAGTTACAGATAACTTAGCTGAGAACGTAACAATTAACGCCTTAATGGCTGAAAACTTAACAAGTGATACAATAGAGTTATTAAAACCAAAAGAGCTGTTAGAAGTCAAAATAAGGGTTCTGGGAGCTGGTAAGATAGCAACAGACGAAAACGAAAAAGTAAGACTAAGAAAGCTTTATAAATTAATTGAAGAAAAAATGAACTTATTACTTGACAAAGAAAAAGAAAATTGATATAATAAGTATGTAAGATAAATAAAGGAGAACAATACAATGAAAGACACGTTTAAATTGGCAATGGGAATCTTATTAGGCTTCTTTAGTTTTGTAGCGGTAGCTTATGTATTATTCTTAGCTGTAACTATGGTTATTTGGTTAATGGGGGTTATTTAATGAAAGCTATAGAACAACTTTTAAAAAATCAATCGTATGAGATTTTAGATGAAGAACTAGGTTGGGTAATTTATCCTTGTACTAACGCAATTGAAGAAGGATTAGAAAAGAGTATGGCATGAAAGTAAAAAATTTAATTAAAAAACTACAAAAAGCAGACCCAGAGAAAGATGTATACTTTGAAACGGTTGAAGCTTTAGAACCTATTGACTTTGGTATATTAGACCAAGAAAGCGACGTTATTTTATATAACTGGGAATCAGACCGTTGTGAACAAGATTGCTGTAATAAGGAGGTACTATAAAATGAAAGTTGAATTAACACAAGCACAAGCAGACTTTATTGAATCATTTAAAGTAAAAGATAAAATATTTGGAGACGAAAAAGTAGAAATAGGGAGAAACTTACCGACTTGGGCAAGTAATGCACTTTATCATATTTCTCGCTTTGGTTACGGTTTCGGTATGACAGACAGAAATTCCAAAGATGTTTCTAACCAATTTAATAACCCAGACCACTACAAAGAGTTTTGCCACGATTCAAAAACTTTACTAATTAGCGCTGTAATTAATGGCTATACAGTTAAAAAAGAATGTTTTGTTATGTATATGGAGTTCACAGATAACGAAGACAAAAGAAAAAAACGTCGTTTATACTATGGAAGCGACCACCACGTAACAGACAGTGGAACAGCTACAGTATTTCCTGCTTTTGGGGTTTCAGAAGAAGAACTCATGAAGCAAGGCTGGGAAAAAGAGGTGCTATAATGTTGATTTGTCCGAATTGTCATAAAGGAAAGTTTGAGAGTGAATGGGGAATATTTTCAACAATTTGTAAGGATTGCGAAAAGAAATTAAAGGAGAAAGCGTTGGATACAAACAAGAATAAACATTATACAAATAGTCACGGTATGGAGTTAAAAGACTTCATGAAGAAATTTATGCCTGAACTTTGGGAAGCAGCTTGCTACTGGTCTGCATTAAAATATAATGTACGAGCTGGAAAGAAAGAAAATGAATCGTTAGAGAAAGACTTAGGAAAACGTACTGACTATATCAATGAAATCGTTGAAAATGACGGTATTGAAGATTTTAATTTGATTCTGGCTGATATTAACGCAATTAAAACACGTTTTGAATCTTGGACAGGAGAATAAAATGAAAGTATATGTTTTGACAGCAGACACTTATTGTGGGGGTTATGGTTCTTCAATAGAACTTTTTGGAGTATTTTCAACTGAAGAAAAAGCTATCGAACAAGCTTCTTGCTTAAAACTTGAATGGTACGATGTATCTTGTGTTAATATAGATGACCCAGAAGAACATTGCTTTTTAGGAGGATATATTGAATGAAGGTAAAAGAATTAATTGAAAAGCTTAAAAAGTTTGATGAAAATATGGAAGTTGTTTACGATTATGACGGACATTATAGCACAGCTAGTATTAGTGAAATCTCAATAGGTAACGAATACTATCAAGACGAAAGAAAAGAAGTAGTAATTATATATTAAAAAATAAAAGTTTATCCTTGACATGGGTAAGCTTTTTTGTTATAATAATATATGTAAGGTTGAGAAAGCAATAAGGCAAGGGCGGGGAGCTGATAAAGTCTTATTACAGTAATCTCTTGAAGAACAACAGCTTAGTTTAAATCTTATCACTTGACAAAATAACCAAGACTTGATATAATAGTCTTATCAAATGAAAGAGAGAAACAAAAATGACAGCAGAAGAAATCGTACAAAACTATCAAGTTAAATTAATGAAAATTATTTTTAAAGAAATTGATAGTCTGATTAAAAAGAAAGAAAATGCAGATTTAAAAGCACATGAACTTGCAAAAAACGCTAACTCTGTCAGGTCATCAGCATATTGGAAATCAGTAGGAAATGCAGAGTTTTACATTAAAGAAATTTACCAAAAACTAAGCGCTTTAAAAGAAATGGATAGACTTTTCCGCTGGTCGGAACGTCTACACCAAGAACAACTATCATTTGTAGAAAAGTTTCCTGAGGTTATGAAAAAATACACAAAAGATAATAAAGTATAATTAATATATGAAATTAAGGAGAACAGAACAATGAAATATACACAATACGCTTATAATCCAACAACAGAAGACTTAGTTATTTTTAAGAACTTAAAAGAGGTATCTAAGCACTTTGGAATTCACTACGATACATTAAGACAATGGCGAGAAAAAGGACGACCTAACGCTGAATTAGCTAGTTTGGATAATGTACCAGCTTTAAGGAATGATGAACTAATGAGGGGTTATGAAATTTATAACGAAAGGGAGTGGCAAGAGTAATGTGTAAGAAGCGTAAATACTCACGACAAGGTGCTTTATTCGCAATAGTAAGAGCGCAACGTGAATTTAGAGAAGGTAAAATTAAAGCTGATAAAGTACCAGTAAGAAGCTACTTCTGTAAACACTGCAAGACTTATCACTTAACAAGTCAATTAAGATTTAGCATTAAAAAAGGAGTCTTTCAAGGCTCGCAAGATAAAAGATATGGGAGATTATAAAATGATGACTAACAAACCACAAGAATTTAAATATTATAATGTAGAATGGTTAGAACAAGATTTTACGGGATTCTTAAACATTAAAAAGAAACGTTTCTATTTTAAAGATGAAGCACTAGATTACAAAGAGCTGGTAGATAAATCTAAAATGACTAAAAATTGTACTGTATCAGAAATCACAGAAACACATAAAGTTATTGCTTGACAAAATAAAAATAAGTTGATATAATATAAATATAGTAAATGAAGGAGATATAAAAATGATTAAATTTATCAAAGCATGGATTAAGAAGAAAGAACAAAAACGTGAAGAAGAAATTCAAGAAATTATGAACAACTGGGAGAACTTAGGATGATTACAGCAGAACAGTTTTATGACAAACTCGAAACAGCACTTAGAAAACAAGGCGATAATTTAAATACTTTTCAAATGAAACTATCGGATATTATCAACAAGAAAGTTAATTTAAAAAGTTCAAAGCAAAAAGGGAATTTTCCTGTAGCTAAAGTTATCCCATTTATGGACTTCCCTTGTTTTAGTGATGATGAATTGCATTATATTTGTTTGAAACGTCTTGAAATGATGAGAGAAGATGACCCAGACGAAGAAATTATTGATTCATTTATGGCAGAACTTGAACCAAGTAAAGCATACTTAGAAAAACAACGTATTAGACGACAAATGAAACGTGAGGCAGCATAAAAATGGAAATGCCGTGGAAAGTTAAAGAATATATAGAAAATAGAAAAAGAATTTTAAGTCAAGATTTATTTGAATTTGATAGAAAAATCAAAGAAGCTAAGTTATTGATTCGTGATATAGAAGAAGAAAAAAGTAGAACAATAGAAGAAATTAGTGAACTGATTAAATTTAAAAAAGAGGTAGAGAAATGATTTTACACGAATATACAAATAAAATTAACACAGCAGCTAACCCAAAAGGGACAGCAAAACGGATTGCATGTAAATTGAATCAAGATGATCCATTCAATTACTATGTTATCATTTATAGTATGAGCGAAGGTTATTTGGTTGAAAAGTACGAAATTAAGGGGATGAAATGAAAGAGCAAAAGTATATAGATTATTTTGTAGTTACTGACGAAAATTTAAGAAAACAAGCGAAATACTTGACAATTATACCACGGTATAAAAAAACTTTCAAAAGTTCGTATGAAGCTAGACAATACATGATAAAAAGTATTGCAGAAAACTCATGTATAGAGTTGAATTTTACTCTAACTATTGAGCGAAGACTTAACCCAAAATATACATTATCAAAAAGAATTGAAGAACTGGAAAAAGAATTAAAAGAGCGGAAGGAGCAGTTAGCGGAATATGAATAAAAAGTTTTATATTGAAGTTGATGAAAATGGTAATGAAGTTAAACGAACTCAGACAGTACACGAACACGTTGATTTACAAGAGTTATCAGAACAAGAAAAGATAGATGTATTCTATCAAGCTACAGCAGAATTATTAAGCAAAACACAAAAAGTAAACATGTTATTTGATGAAGTAGTTAACAGCGTTGATATCAGCGATTTATACGAAAATCAAGCTTATTTAGACGGATTGACTAACATTTTATTAGTAAAGGAAATGCTAAAATGAAATATAAAATCATAGCTGAATATAATGCAATTGGTAAACGTGAATATAACACAAATAACTGGCAACCAATGTTTGAAAAATTATCACATTCAAGATTCGTTATGTTTGCTGAAGTCATTGACTTAGAGGCTAATAAAGTTATCACTAATTTTGATGATAGAGAACTTTGGCAATGGAACGAAGATAAAAAACAATTTGAACTTAAAGAGGAGATTACACTATTTTGATTTTACTTACTGACCCGACACTTGTATCAATTAACCACATTCAACAAGCTCATAAACAAGCTGATAACGGTTTTAATGATATTGTGGCACAATTATACAAGAAAGAGTTTAGAAAGCAAGAGAAAGCGAAAGAAGAACATATAAAGCGAGCTAAGGAGAAAGCAATTGAATTACAGAAAGCAGAAAATGAACGAGTGGCAAAAGAAGTATCTGAAACTCGAAGAATTGAACAAGCTAAACGAGATGAACAAGGTAATAGAGAACGTGCTAAACAGGAGACTTTACAGAGAGCAGAAAGCGATTCTAGCAATAGTGTACAAGGTACAACAAATGACGATGTACAAGCTGCTGAACCCCCTGTACAAAGTACAAGCTCTACTATTGGCTCGGATTGGTCTCAAGTTAGTCCAGAACAAGCAAGTGCATATATGTCAGCCAAAACAGGAGTTCCCGCTAGTACGTGGCAAGCAATCATCTACGCCGAATCAACTAACAACCCAACAGTCATTAACTCAATCGGCTGCTTCGGGTATCTCCAGTTACACCCTGTACACGGCAGCGTCAGCACTATGAGTCCTCAACAATATTTAGATACAGCTGTAGGTGTATTTAATAGCCAAGGATTAAGCGCTTGGGAAGTCACAACAACTGGAATGGTAAATTAAATACTTGACAAATATAAAATAATTTGATATTATAGAAGTATAGAAAAGGAGACAAAATGAAAACAACTAAAGAAATGCCTGTATTTGAGGTATCACGAGAACTAGCAGAAACACTTACGCTTTGGAAAGACCAAATTCGTAGTAGAGATTATAATGATTTTTCAGAAAGCGAAAAGGACGAACTTATTCAAATCTTCCGTAATTGCGATGATGGCGAAGACGGAGTAGACCGTAGCTTATATTCTATCACAGCTTACTTATTGAGTACGCAAAACTTTACAGTTAAAGAAAAATTATATCGAGTTATCTTACAAGAAGAACGTAATTCAGCTAAAGCTGATTGGGTTTATTTCTTTGTCAATAAAGACGGCGTGTTAGATTACACCGATTACTTCCAAAACGTTTCAGTATTGAAAGAACCAGAAATTCCAGAACAATTCAAGGCGTTTATGAAAGAAGTAGACTAAAATATAAATAAAGAAAGTGAGGATATCCTCTTTATAGAATAATATCTATGTTCAATTACACAAGAAAAGCCCTAGCAATTAAGCTAAGGCTCTTTTTATATTATTGAGCAGCACGTGGAATGTCTTTTTCCTTCAAGTCATTAGCTTGTAAGAAACGTAAGTCCCAGCGAGCTTCTTTAGTCCATTTATAGTGTTTCATTTCTTTGCCCATAGTTTCTCTATAAATCTTTTTGATAATGTTGATTTGGTCATTGTGGCTCAAAGCGATTGATTTAAGTCCGTTAAAGTAGTAGTAAGTTCCGTTTCCGTTTTCGTAAGTGAATTGCATTAAATCTAAGTCTCCTAATTCTAAAGGTGTTGTGTTTGAGTTGTCTGATGTAGCGTTTGTTACATCTTTTCTAAATTGTTCTAAGTTGATTCCCCATTTAGCTAAGTATGGAATAGGGTCAACGTGGTCTGAGCCATTAGATGGTTGATTGTTAGTACAAAACTTGTGTGTTTTAATTCCAGCTAAGTCTCCTGTATCAACTGTAACAGGAATGCCAGCTTGTTTAGCTAAGTCACGCAGCAGTTCGCAATAAATTTTATAATCTCTCATAAACTCATCACGATTCTTGTGTGATTCAATTAATTCGACACTAGCATAACCTTCAGCATTCCAGCCACCACCAACGTCCCATGCTCCTCGTCCTACCTCAGCAAGTTGAATAACTCGTCCGTTACCAACAACATGAGTATAAAATCCTGTGTTGATATTTTTATTATGGAAGTAATCAGCTTCGTTTTGTGCTGTACTATTTGCATTACCAGTAGAATGAGCGTGAACTTGTCTATATGGTGCATAACCAACCTGAGGAAGTCCAGCTCTAATTCTACGTTCTACTGTATAAGCCATTATTCTCCTTTCTCATCGTCTGTTTCGATTTCTGGTACGTTTATACCTTTTTTCTTTAAAACGTTCACTAAGCCCTTAAATAAAGGCGAGATTGAACCAATTAAATAAATGAATTGAGCTACAAAATAAAGTAGTCCAATATCAATCACTGTACTTGCGATACTAGAAGTTGCTTCGGATTTCGTCATATCAAATACAAGATACAGAATCCAAAGTGCAATCACTACTGTTATGTCAATAATCGCACGACGACCAAGAGGTGGGTTCATGTTAACCCCGTCTTTTACCCATGTTGCGAAAAATATTGACACAATCAAAAGGGTTATTAAAATCATTTTAGTTACCATTTTTATTACTTTCTATTTTATGGATTTTTTGTTGCGAACGCTTCGACTAAAACCTGTCTAGTTGCTCCTGACGTGTTAGAACCTGAAATTAAACGGAAGGCGTTTGCTGAAGTGATAGCGCACCACATTAAGTTACCTGTGTTGGACATTGTGGCAGTAACGAAGTTGCGGTTATAGCCACTTGGTAGGACTGGAATACCAATTTCAGAAGATATAAACAAAGACCCCCAAGGATTGTTAACAGCTTGTGTTGTGTTAATGATACGACTAAAACGATAGATTCCACCGCCAACTTCGGTTATATTCCAATCTTCTTCAAGTTTGGAAGCAGCCAATTGACCAAATTCATTGCTGGCATGTTTTACAACTAATCTATCTAAGTAAGTGATGTTTTCTGGTACTTCTGTACCAACTACACCTTGTCCATTTGTTCCTACGATGTCAATAACTACTTTAAGAACACCTGAATCATTGTTCAAGTCAATAGCGTTGCTGTTATCGTTTGTTTCTGCCGAGATACTTACTGGGTTAGCTGTCTGTGTTAAATCGATATTTGCATGAATGTAATTTTGTGCGTTAGCTGTTAAAGCTATTGTTTCATTAACTAATTCAAAGTAACGTCCGCCAACAACAAGAGAAGTGTTTACGTATTGAATGTTTAGAGCTGTTGTAACTGGTTCTGACCAATCTTTACGACGAAGCGTACTGTAGTCCATTCCTGTTAACATCATATATAATTTTCCGTCGTTATTAGAACCTACAGGAAACTCTGTTCCGTTAGGACTGAAAAACGTATAATTTAAAATTGTCATTCTTCTATAACCTTTCTTTTTATGATCTCCGCTTTGTCTAAAACTGGATTGTCAGTTATAGATAACTCGATAAGATTGAAGTTTCGTCTATTTATTAAATAACCGCCAATAGATACTTTTTGACCGACGTCATATAATAGCGTAGTTTCGATTCTAAGCGTCTTTGGACTATTATAATATACTTTACCGTTAAGTAACTCTATATGGTCTAATTTAAGCGGTACAAAGCCCTTAAAGCTTTTTATTTTATAATAGTCTCCGTATGTTGCTGTATATTCGTATTTCATTCTGTACCCTCTACAAAAACAAGTCTGTCACCAGTATCAGTCTTAACTCGGTCTGCGATATACCCTGAATATTTGATACCTTTATAATAAATATTAACCAAGTCATTAACATATAAAGGGAGCATAGGGTTTTGGTCGAATGCTAAACGATTGACAATAGTTGACGGAGTTATTTCGGCTTTAATAGTTGAAGTTGCTGGTTCTTCATCATAGAACAACGTTTTGACGATTCTTTGTTCTGGCAAGTCCGTGCCGTCTCCATTATAATCAGCGTAATTAATGATATCGCCGTTGTTTTTAGCTGCATACATTTTCGGAGCGTCCGTATAATCTTCTGTGCTTGCGTTCTTAACAAATACGATAGCGAAGTTATAGTTAGAGCGTTCGATTACAGTTTCTGTATCCATGAACACGTTTTGCTTATCATCAACCATAATATCAATTGTCTGTCTATTCCAGTCGCGGCTAGCGAAGTTTATAACAACTGTTTGTCTAGGGTCTAATAAAGTACCGTCAGGATTATAAGTAGCACCATAAATAGTAGAAGTTGGTTGATATTGAACTGAGTTAAATACACGTTTCGCTACATCTTTAGACTCAGCTGTTTCAGCTTTACGGTTAATCTTAGCTTTTCCACCAAACAAAGCAGAGTTGAAAGTATAACCATATACCATTAAATCGGTTTTGGCTGCGTCTATCATATAATCAATTATGGCAAAGTTAGTTGTCTTAGTGATATGGTTAGGAATGTCTTGCCCTTCGATAGCTCCCCAGAAATAATTCTTTAAGGTTGCTTTGTTACCTTCATCAACATCAATGACAATATACAGAAAAGATAGGTTGAATCTGTTTTTTATGCCTTGTTGTGTTTCGATAGGATAAGTCTCAGGAAAGAGAATTTCAACAACATCACCGACAGCAACTGTATAAGAGAGGGTAGCTGACGAACTATAAAGATATCCAGTTTCCCACAACTCATAGTCCATAGCTACACAGCGAGCTTTAGGCTTTGGTATTGGTCTTTTAGTGAAGTTACCGTTTGGCAATTCAAAGTCATTGACATTCAAGTAATTAGGGTTGAAGTTGTCATAAATATTAACCTCTAACATTACATAAAGTCCGCCTTTCTCTTAATTTTAAACTCTGCGCTTTTAAGGTTTTGCAAAGTCATTTGACCTTTTTCAATTATACGTGTTCTGTATCTTTGGAAGTCTAACGTAGGGAATAAATTGATTTTAGTTGTTCCAGTCCATCCGTTATAAAATTCGTCGTTAACATCTGTATTGATTAGGATATAATCTTGTTTTGTTTCTGTATCGAATAACAAAGCTGTGTACTCGTTACCAATTTCATTCAAGAACTTAACGCCAACTTCTCCTGAACTTGATGGGTCTAATCTAGCTACTACTGAGAATATTTCATTTTGAATATCCCATCGACTTAAACGTGTGATGTCACGTTCGCCATAATAAGTATAAGAAGTATTTTCGATATAGTTATATCCGAAGTATTCACTTATATCATCAGTTGTTAATTCGCTACCTGAGGGCATCATAGGAGTGACAGCTGAACCTTGTTCGACCTTCATGTCGTAAATAGTAAAAGTGTGAGCTGTATCTGCTACCGTTGCAGTATCTAAGCAATAATACCTTATGCTTGCGGTATTAGCTGTTGTAGTAACCGTATATGATAAACTATACACTTTTCCATCAGCAGGTATTGAGAAAATTTTATTTGGATAATTTATACCAGTTCCTGATGAATTATAAAATCCAAATTGTAATTTAAAGTTGTCAATTGCTACCGTCCCAGTATTTATAACTTTTACACTCATGGTATATTGGTTGCCAGCAGATACAGGTATTGTTCCTTGACCAACTCCTTGTTGATAACCAATCGCTCCACCACTACAAGAAACATTTAAGCCTTTAACATTTGAATTAACAGTTAGAATAGCGCCACTAACTGGAGTAAATGGAGCAACATTACCACTTTGTAGCCTTGAATTAGTCAATAAATTTAAATTAGGCAAGTTCAATGACGGCGAGTTTTTTAATCTATTATAGTTTTGTAAAGCTGTTTCTGACGTTTTATGACCGCCGTAAATTTTAGATTTACCAGCTATAACTTCGCCATTTTCAATCATTTCAAACGAAAGGTTTTCGTAAGTGTACCATTTTGTTATAACGTTAAATGATATCTTTTCTGAGAAAGTGCCGTTACGACCGAACCCTTCTGTTTTAGTTACACTTGATAAAGCTAAGTCAGCGTACACTTGAAACAATCCTGTTTGATATTCTAATGTAACGAATTTTTGAGCTAAAATATCATTCACGAACTCATTAATAATTTTATAGTTTTCATCTAGCGTTGGGCAAAACGTCTCTAAATCAAACTCGATATCAGGCTGAGCCAAAACTCTTGACCCAGCTACACCGATACCATTTGAATTAAAAATATTATTTGCTATTTCTAACCCTAGATTGGAAGGGTTATATAGCCTTAAGTTACCATTAGTCACGTCCCAGACCTTGTTATCTTGACCGTCTAAGTTGGTATGGATTTTAAATTGTCTTACCATTTTATGCCCTTCCGTTATCTATCATACGTTTAATATTACGAGCTAGAGCAACTTCATTGAGCCCTGTAGCATTGATATTAAATACATTTGAGTTAGTTGTACTTGAACCAGCAGTTGCGCTTTGTGCAATCATTTGACCACGTGCTTGTAAGTTTACATCAGGTAAAGCAGTTGCTGAATTAGATTTGAACAAACCTGAGATTTTACCAGCTACACCATTAACTGCGCTTGTGATACCATTGATTGTTCTTGTAATTCCACCGAACACATTATCAGCTAAACGACCAATAGCACCGAAGATGTTGGAGAAGAAGCTTACTAATCCACTAAAAGCACCCGTGATACTTCTTACTGCGTTTCCAGCAAATGAGCCAAAGGCGTTAAAAGCATTAGCTACTGCATTTCTTGCACTATTAAATACACCAGAGAAGAAACTACCGATTGAACTAAATACACCACGAATTCTATTAACTGCATTACTTGCGAAGTTCCCGATTGCATTAAATACATTAGAAACGATATTACTAACAGAGTTAAATATACCTGAGAAGAAACCAGCAACTACACTCCAAACTCCAACAATTCTGTTATAAGCACTCTGTGCAAAGTTTGCAACATTATTGAAGATTTGGTTAGCAAAGTTACCAATGCTTTGAAAAATAGGTCTGAAGAAGTTTAAGATGTTTTGCCAAATTTGGTTAATTCTATTCCCGACACCTTGAACAAAGTTTCCTACTGCACTCATTACATTTTGAACTACAGCTAGAATTCCATTCCATGCTGTTTGAACAACGCCAACAATACCATTCCATAAAGCTTTAATACCTTCTACAGTACCACGTATCACAGCCAATATAGTTTGGAAGGCTAAGTTGATGATTGATAGTATTAAGTTGAAAATAGATTGATAGAAAGCAATTAATGGTTGGAAAGTGGTCATGAACCATTGAACGACACCAGTTACAATATTTTTCACGTTATTCCATACAGTTTGGATTGTTGTGAAAATAGTGTCCCATAAGTTAGAAAAGAACTCTGTTATTCCGTTCCAAACATCTTTGATTCCTTTTACGATACCCGAGAAGAAACTTACGATACCGTTCCACATAGCTTTAATGCTTTCAACTGATTCATTCCAAGAGTTAGCAATATTTTGACCAACACCTTTAACTCCGTCTACAATACCTTTCCACAAGTTACTGAACCAAGTACCAAGACCGCTGAAGAAACTCTTGATGTTTTCAACTGAATCTTGAAGGAATTTAACAAAGTTAGCCCATACCTCTTTACCTTTTTTAGTTTGAGTGAAGAAGTAAACCAAACCAGCCACAACCGCTGCAATAGCTACTGCAATAGCCACGAACGGATTAGCCATTATCAAAGTGAACAAACCTTTAATAGCTGGTATAACAGCCATAACGGCGTTCTTCATTATTTTGAAGGCATTTATTACAGCAAGGATACCTTTAGCAACTTTAAATGCTGCAAACGCTGCGCCTAAAGTAACGATAGCGCCTTTTATTAAATGCATTGCTGCTTCACTTTCACTTATCTTCTTAGTAAAGTTTGCTAACTTAATCATTAAGGCTTCAAACTTGCCGCCTAATTGAAGTAGTGTTTCAGATATTGCTTTCATACTACTATCAGCTGTGACTGCTTTCTTAGGAATCAACCCAAAGCTTACAAGAACATTTTTAATTATGTTGATTATATTGCCCAACACTTGTCCTAATGCTTTAAAACCGCCAGCGAACAAATCTAACGCACCATTGTCTTTTAGTTCGTACCATAACAGTTGGACATATTGAACAATACTAGCAACGGCATTACCAGCACTTTCACCCCAACCTGCCATTTTATCAATTAAAGCTGTAATAACAGGAGTTAAAGCGTCTAAAGTAGGTAAGAGAGCTGTTGATAATGTTTCGTTGAAACTGTCCCAAGCGTCACCGATAGTAGTTACCGCACCACCACCAGCGTTTCCTAGTTTCTGCATGGCTTTATCTAGCATTTCAACTGAGATAGCTCCATCTTCACTAGCAGCTGCAAAAGAATCATATTGCTTTAGAGCTGGATTCATTTCCATAACTGTGGACTTCAAAGCAGCACCAAGAGCGGTATTGTTATCTGTTAACTGATTGATGTTTTCGGCAGTAACTTTACCAGCGGCTGACATTTGACCGTAAGCTTGAACGACACCTTTAAGGTTTTCACCAGTACCACCGAACGCTTGGTTAGCTTTTACAAGAGCGTCTGTTTTATTACCAGCTACTTCAGCACTATCTCCTAAACCAACGAACGTTGTAGCAAGTTTTAGAGTGTCCTCTGTGTTTGCGTTTGTATCAGTCGCAAGCTTAGACATTCGCTTACTAAGTGACTCAAAGTCTTTCACGTTCCCTTTGAAATTCATCGTGTTCTTCAAAGATATCATGGCTTTTTGAGTAGCCATTGCGTCGGATACCCAACCTCTAAGACCGTTCCCTAATGCACTAACAGCACTTGAACCGATTTGACGGAAAGCACCGACAGCTATCTCTCTAAGCCCATTAAACTTAGATTTGAAGCCTTCTATTTTGCTACTTACACCACTATCGTCTAAATCAACTTTGGCTTTGGTTTCCCATTTACCATTTTTAATAGCAGCGTCAACTTCTTTGATATCAGCTTCAAGTTTATCAGCTTGGATAGATGTATTAGCTAAGTCACGTGATAACTTAACCCACTTCTTTTGTCCTTCTGGTGTGCTTTTATCAACATCAGCAAGCTCTTTCTTTAATTGAGCAGCTCTATCTTTAGAAATACTTAATTGTTGCTGTAAATTCTTCTGAAGCTGTCTCATTTTGTCTGTATTTGTAGGGTCTAACTGTAATGCTTTTTTTAATGCACTAGCTTCGCCTTTCAGCCCAGACATGGCTGTATTAATACCCCTTAGAGAGTTTTCAAACTTGGCTGTATTACCATAAATCTCTATTTCAAATTTAGCATTACTCGCCATTACATGCCCTTTCTTTTACGTTTTCTTTCTTTCTCCTGTTGTTCTTTCTTCTTATCTCCTACTTGTTCTAGAACCTTATAAATTACCTCTAATTCCATGTTAAGGTATTGGTTGAAGTCTATGTCAGCTGTTCCGAAGAACACCAGTAAATCAATCGTTTTATTGCCTTTAACGACATCTTTCTTTTTACGTAAGAGTGAACTAGATGAAAAAAAGACCGTTTCTGTTTCTTCTGCTTCACTTGGAAAGACGGGTTTACAGAACATATACATTAAATCGTCTAGCTTAGGAACTTCTATTTTCCCTTCTATAACGTTTTGATAGTTATTAGTAATATCTATCCACAATGTAACTAACTTGTCTGTAAACCCCTCATATTCCTCTGTGAAGTTGTCGGGAACATAACCAGCCAAAAAAGAGCGTTGTAGGTTAGAATAATTTTCTAAGTCTGTGATAAAATCACTACCATTTAGTTCCATGTATCTAATTGCATGTTTTAAAATCATCTAACCCACCTCAGCCTATTAAATTTCTTTTTGCCACAACTCAACAAGTTCTTTCAAACCTTTTCCGTTTGTATCGAAAGCGTGAGTTTCTTTGTATTCTGCGAAGTCTGATTTTGCAGTAGGTAAGTTATCTTGGAACAATGCCAAGTATAAACCAAACTGAACAAACTCCATGATTTCAGTGATTTCTCCACCACCTTTAAGAGCTTTATCTAGTTCTTGTTGTGCTTGGAATAAATCTTTACCTGTGATTAATTTAAATTTATATGCTGTACTTACTTTTTTAGCCATTTTGTTATTTCCCTATCTTTCTTTTATTTACTTTTAAGCAATTGTTACTGTCAACATTGTTGAAACATCTGGGTATCCAGCAGCACTAAATGTTACTGTATAAGTTCCGTTAGTCAATGAGCCATTTTCTACAATTGTACCGCCTGAATTTTTGATGACTGCTGTTACTGTAACATCTTCGTTATCTTGGTTTTTCAATGTAGTAGGAATTGTAGCAGTTGCACTTGTTGCTGTTAATGATTCTGGGGCAGTCAATTTATTAGAAGCACCTTCAATCTCTGTATCTGGCAACATAATGAACAATCCTTCTTCCATTTTAGCAGCGAATGCTTTAGCTTGTTCTCCCCAGATTTCATATTCAATTTGAGCTACTTTTTTAGTACCGTTCATGTAGATGTCTGATTCTGTAGCTTGTACTGGCAAAGTCCATTGGATTGGGTCAACACCGTCAACTGAGTCTGTTTCTGACTCTTTAGTAGCTTCAGCAGTTGGAGTTAAGTTTGGATATACAACTACACGCCAGCCATCTTCAAAACCGCCATCAGAAGTACGACGACGACCTTTAAGCAAGTATTGAACACATTTAGTTTTCCAGTTACCAGTAGCAGACCAGCCTAAGCCATTAGCTGTTTTCTGTTGACCTAACATATCTTCTTTGAGTGTTTGGTCAGTTTGGATAAATACCATTTCGCCTTGGAGCAATGTAGCACCTTTTTTAACACCGTGGTCTGGTACATCATCAGCTGGGAAGTTTTGAGTTTCTGCTTGGTCTTCCATAGCGCCTACTGAAACGAGTCCTGTAACGATTTTAGGGTTAGTTGTTTGAATTTTGCCTTCTCCGTCTTTTGACAAGTCAGCCACGATAAGTGCTTCGTTACCCCAGAAAATTTCACGTTGTGCGTAAGTTAAATTCATTTTGTAATCTCTTTCTATAATTTAAGTGAGCTTGCGTATTTAGCAGCTTTTTTAAGTATTGCTTTAACATCTTTTTGCCCTTGCTTTTCAACAAGGAAATACATGCCGTCATAACCAGTTCCACGATAACTAGCTCGTGTACCAGCGTTAACTATTTTTCTGTTTCCACTACCAGTTTGTTTTGTGTTAGCAGCGAGTTGCCCAGTATTTTGATACCTTGCATAGTTATATGTTTTACCATGACTTCTGATAAACCTAACTCTACGACTAGCAGCATTTGCCTTTTGTTTTGTTTCTGCTTCAATGAAGTCAGCTAAAGCAGCCGTCACTTCGTCTCCGAATTCTTCTGCAACTTCAGCAGGGTTGAATCCTTGTATCATTGCCACGGTTCGCCACCACTTCCTACAGGTAAGTAAACAGAACCAGTATAATTATATAAATGGCTGTTTTCAGACCAGTTAGTCATAGTCAAACCACTTTGTAGAATGTTCCCTACTTTTTGAACAAGCGGGTCATCGACATTAGCCACTGACAAAACAACGTTATAAGTATAGCCGATAATGAAGCTCGTATTATCCATTTTAAGCACCTTAGATTCACCTAGAGACAAATACACCGTTTTATCTTCTATAGTGTCCTTAACGCCTAAAATAACATCATTTAGACCCATTGTAAGAAGTTTATTGTACCAATCAATATAAGAATCAAATACCATTTGCCACTACTCCTTCCAATGTCATTTTGTTGTTCTTCGGGTTTCTCTCCCACGTTACTGTTTTATATTTGACATTCTTTTCGTCATAGAAATACTCGAATATCAAATTTTCATATTCGCCTATTGCATTGAGCTGATATCTATTTCTTTTACCTAAACCAATCATAGAAAACTCATCAAGTCTTGATTGAGCTATTTTCTCTTTAGTAGCCTGTAAAGGTATTAGAGTAGTAGCGTTCTGTTCAGCTCCGTTTGGCTTTTTAACAGTTGTTTGAACTTCTAATGTTACCTGAGTAAATATCATTTAGATACCTCCATAAAACATCAATTCAAATAAACTGTTTAAGCGTTTTTGTTCTGAGTTTCGCCACTGTTCGGACGGTTCAGTAACAATTTCTAAACGGCAATAAGTTGCAATGAAGTCTTGAACTAAATCACTTGTTTCTTGCGGGTCAATGCCAGCTTTTTCTAACTTAGCAATAGCAATTTTCCTAAACATAGTGAGTTGTTCGTCATAAATAGTAACAGCAGAAGGAATACCACAAAACACTTTAATGTAATCTAGCATTCCTTACCTTTCTGTTTATTAAGCGCCAGTTTGGTCACTTACGTTTACCGTAGCTGTATCTGTTAGACCGTTTACCGTTTTAACTGTAATAATAGCTTGTCCTTGTTTAGGTTGTGCTGTAACAAGTCCATTAGAATCTACAGTTGCTACTGTTTCGTCTGAACTTTCCCATGTAACAGTCTTATCGTCAGCGTCTTCTGGTAATACAGTTGCTGTTAATTGTCGTGTTACGTTTTGAGCTAAATTATTTGTTTTAGGCGATACGGTCACCCCAGTTGGTAGCTGGGGAGCACTAGGGAAAAGTGATAACAGCACCAGCGTTAAGTTTTTCTGTGTGACCTACACAAAGTGCTTCAATCAAGATAGCGTTAGAGTTTGTTTTCCACTCAAATGCGTCAACTTTTGTAAGGTCTTGCATGTCGATATGGTAAGCGTCTTGAACGAGTACAGTAGGTTTGATAGCTTTTGTACCTGTGTAAACAATAAGTTCATCTACACCAAGTTGTGCGGCAATTTCAGCGTCTGTATTTTTGATTGTGAATGCAGCAGCACCAGCTTTTGTACGGATTTCAGCAAGAAGTTTTTTACGGTCAGCTGTGGTAACAATAAGGTAGCGTGTACCAACTGTAGGACGAACAAAGTCAATAGCTTCTTCAACAGCACCTGTCAAGTCGCCTTCTTCAGCTGTGATTTTAGCAATTTTATCTGCGTTAGCTTCTTTATCAACTGAGATGAAACCGTTAGAACCATTAGCAGTACCTTCGAGCAAAGCAAGGTCAACAACTTTATTAACGATAGCCTGAGTCATTTCAGCAACAATCAAGTTGTAAAGCTCTGTATAGTTAAGGTTTAAACGTTTAACGTACTCTGAAATTGTTTGGAGTTTGTAAACCATTTGTGGTTGAACTTGTGACAAATCAAGAGTAGCAGCTTGTTCAGTTTTTTCTGCGCCAACTGTGTGTACTTGTGCTTCATCAGATGAATCAAACAAGCTAGAAATAATCATAGCGCCAACGTGTGTAACTTTGAAAATTTTGAATACTGGATTTGAACGTGTAAGAGTTGTTTCAATGCTTTCAACAATTTTACGTGGCAACTGAAGGTTTCCATCTGTAATTGTTACACCGTTTTCTTTAAGTTTAGCGTCCCAAGCGTTTTTAACATCTTTTTTGTCAGCTGATTTAAGTACATCGAAGAAAGCGTTGATTGAGTTGTTAGTTTCCAAGAAGTTTGTCATTTTAATTTGTCCTTTTCCTTTTTCGTTTTCGTTAAGTTCGTTTTTAATTTCAACAATTTTAGCTGCATTTTCAGCAAGTTTAGTTTCGAGACCTTTAATTGCTTCTAAGTCTTCTACTGCGTTCTTTACTTCAAAGCCTTTAATTTCAGCTTTTAATGAGTTTTGAGCTTCTTCGAGTGAAGCTAGTTCATTACGTTTTTCAATTAAATCAAGTTCATTCATACTTCGCTTTAATATCCTCAATTTCTTTCATAGCATTCTTTTTAGCTAAGAATTCTTTCCGTTCAGCTTCTAATTCTTCACTTAACCCATTTTGGATAAATTTTGCGTTAGGGTCAGCTGGTACAGAAACAAGACTTACTTCTTTAAAGACTGCATTTTTAACAATCATAGCACCTTCTTCGTCAAATTCGTAATCAGTAACATAATAAGCTACAGAAACGTTTTTGAAAGCTCCATTTTCGATTGCTTTTTTAATGTTTGGCGCTGTGTCGTAGACTTCAAATTCACTTACATAAGCGTTTAAAGACTCATCATACTTAGTAACTACATCTCCGATAACTTCACTAGCTTGTTCGCCGTGGTTATATAAGAACGGATAACGTTCACGGTCAAATTCTAATGAGTTGGGTTGTAAAATCATTTCGTTGCGATTCTTAACACCAACCTCGGCTGCTACAGTTGTGATAACTTTCTTATCGCTATCTTCTGCGTTGTGAATTTCAAGTGAAACACTATTCTTGATTAGTTTCAACTTTTTCTTCTTCGTCCTTTCTTGTGCCTTTTAAATCACTCAAATTATCAACTGCGACTGCATTCAAGTTAGAAATATAAATATCTCCACCCTCGATAGGTTGTTCGCCCATCATGGCAAGTAATTGGTTCTGTGTGAATACAGGTGCGTTTGTATTTTCGTGATACAAATCAATTAATTCTTTAAGTGTAGCAAACTTAAATAGTTGATTGTCAATCATAATTCGCTCATAATAGAGGTTTTGTTCTTTTTCTCTACGTCTTGAATTAGATATAAGTTTATAGCTTAATTCTTTTTCAAGTTGAACTAAAATAGGAATAATAGTGGAATTATAGAAATAAATTTGTTCTTCTTGTGTTGCTGTACCTAATAGAACTTTTTCGTTCATAAAATAAGCACTAAGTAATTCAGATTTAATCAAATCAATTTCTTCACTATTAAGTACAGAGTAATCTTTTTTAAGCTCAATCAAGTCGCCTTTAGCGTCCATTGGAACAATACCATTGAACTTAGCTGCTTTCTGCATGTTCTCGATTGTCTTATTAGCTTTCTCTCTGTAATCATCAACGAAGTCAAAGTCTAAATGAGCATTAACTTTATACAAAGCACGGATTTTACCTTGGTCTAGCTTGGTAGCGATAGAAGTCAAAGCATTATCCAAAATACTTGTATCATCATTGATATAAAACGGACTTACAAGATTAACTGTCTTATTAAAGTCAGGTTCATCTACGCCAGAATCGTTCAAAAATAAAAGGTCTAACAATTCGCCTGTGCTTTTGTCAATCTTAGGCACTAATGTTACGTATTTAGTTGCCATTAACTGTTTAACTACATCAGTCCAGAATTCAATGCTATTTTTACGCCCTTTAGGAGACCAGTTAAGCACTTCATCAATATCAGAACCAGCCATACTAATCAAAGTATCAGCGCCTTTAGGATTCTTCTTATACTTAACGTGGTTATAACTTACCTTTACAATCTCACTCGCAATCTTGTTTTGAATATTAGTGACAAACGCACTTGTATAATCAATACTTGCGTCATTCCAAGCTGTAACACGTTGGGTTCTACGATTCAAACGACCGCTTACGATACTAACAGCTTTAGAAAAAATATTATCCAAGTTCCTTTTCTCTCCTTTCTACCACAAACTAACACCCTTACCTTGTTTATACTCTTTGGTTTTCTTATTATGGCAAGACTTACAAAGTAACTGAAGGTTGTCAGGATTGAGGGAAATAGTGGGGTCATCTAAGTTTTCCCATGTTAATTCTATTATATGGTCAACTTCATATTTTTTTAAGCCGAAGCCCCCACAACGTCTACAAGTCATCTTATCACGCTTGCGAACGTAGTCACGTACTTCTATCCATTCTTTTTTATTATACCAACCACTCTCACGAACAGTCTCAACATCATACCTCATCCGTAATCATCATTTCTAAAGCCATTGTCATTGATAGAACAGGGTCAATCTTATCTTTTTCAAGTTTCTTGACGTACATATAATCGCCAGAACCACCAATTTTAACAGCTGCATTATTTAAAGCCCATTGCATAACTTTTTGCTTGTGTATCAATGTTTTAGAACCAAGCTTTTGTTTAAGCAACTTAATATAATCACTCATTGCAAAACCTTGTCTAATGGCTCTTTGGTTATCTCCGTCACTATCGAAGAAATAGCGGTCAATCAAGTCTTTAAGGATTTCATATTTAGCAGGGTCATAACCAACTTTACGAAGTTTAGGGCTATAATCTTGTTTGAACTTCTTAATATAAGGAATTAAGTCATTAACGTTGATATATTCACTTTCAAGAACAATTAACTCGCCTTTATCAATAAAAACGTCCCATATTTCTTTTTGCTCAGTGTCTAAACTATCGTAGTTCTGTCTTACGGTAAACACTAGGCTATGAGTATATACACGTCCTTCTAGTTCGCACATGAACGTTATTGAGGTCAAGTCTCCGACAAGTGACAAGTCAATACCTACATAAGTTCTATTTCTGTTAAACACAGACAAATCAAAGTCAGTGAGTTCAGTATCAGTAGGAGTAAAATAGTAAGCTGTATCCTGCATTGGTAAACCCATATTGAAAGCTAAGAACTTCAATTGTAACGCTGGGTCACCTTTGGCAAGCTCATATTCTTCGTTTACACCACCAAATTTAGGAACATAACCGATAAGAGGTAAAGCCATTGACCAATTCTTCTTATCTTTAACTTGCTCTTTTTCTTCAAGCATATAAAGCAACCCAAAGCTGCGGTCATTATAAAATTCTTCTTCTGACTTAAAGCGTTCAATCATCTTGTCGTATAAGCCATCTCTACGAGTACCACCAGAAGTGATATAGATTGATTGCCAATTATCTTGTTTTTGTCGTGAACCTTTGTTTACTGACTCAGTAACATCTTCTCCGTAAGTGTGAACCTCGTCAAAAACATTGAGAGAACTATTACCACCTTGAGCACGAAGTGTATCGTTGGTTTGTTTCTTAAACACAGTCTTAAAAGGTTTAAACTCAAGTCCTTGCTTAGTGCTTTTAAATAAATCATTTTCATTATATACCCTTATCGTATCACTTGCTTCTGTTTGGTTTCGTACTTGCTCAAATACGTGTCTAGCCTGTGTGTTATCATAAGCAATAACAAGACTTTCTCCACCATAAGCACCACCAAGAATCATCCAGTTAAGGATACGTGTTGCCATCAAACTTGACTTACCAGAACCACGACCAAGGTTAAGAAAGACTTCATTAGTAAGCTGTACTTGTTTGCCTTTCTCATCTATCATGTCGTAACCTAACATAAGCTCGTACCACCATTGTTGCGTAGGTAGCAGCTCAATCTTACGTAAATCGCCAGTCGTCAAATAAAAGTTATCTTCAATCCATTCAATAGCTTGTGTAACACGGTCATAGCGATAAATGTACTTGTCATGTATTCTAATTTGTTTTCGGATAGTTTGCTTAATGTATTTATTAAGCCGATAGCCTTGTTCTTTATTCCAAGCTAACATTTTATTCAAGTAATACATTAAGCTTTCTCTCCTTCTTAAATTTCAAATAATTCCATAAAGTCTATTAAATCAAACGAAATACAAAAATCAACATCATCTGTGTTTGGGTATTCGTTGTAAGCTATCCATATAACTGGGTTTCTGCTGTACCAATGTAAACCGCAATAAACAAATTTATAATACTTTCCGTTTGTGTAATCTTCATCAGTTACACCAATATATTTAAAATTCATATATCGCCTTCTAAACTCTTTTTATATCAATTACAATAGGAGCACCCAAAGCTTTATAAGTTAATACAAAACGTTTGTTGCATTCTTTGCACTCTTTTAAATATTTAGGAAAGTCGCCACCACTTATTCTTTTTATAGTTATTAAGTCATGCTTCATATTAGAACCCTTCAGGTGCTTCAACTTCAGGTGCTTGATAATGCTCTAATCTATACTTATTCATTTCCTCAATTTTCTTTTTAAGGTCATTAGAGCCAGCTTCTTCTTGTTGTAATCTCCGCCATTCAGTAGGGTTATACAATTCAGGATTTCCAGCTTTAGCAATAAACATAGCTACTAGACTGTCTTTATCAAGTTCTTTCTCTTTAACTTTAACAGATTTAACTTTACCTGTCTCATCATAAAGGGTCTCAGTTTCTTTTATTGTACGAACCGTCATTTTGCTAGCTAAGGCACTTTCAGCTAGTTCTAACATATTTGACCGAGCTACCGATTTAGCTTCATCATACGCCTCCCTATGAGCGTCTCGCCATGTTCTAAACGTTTTGGCTGATACATGTAAAGCTGTATAAATCTCTCTGTCGTTACAACCTGATTCAATCTTGTCAATAATTTCGCTATATAATGGTTCTTGACTCATTTCAGGCAATATAGTGGGTCTACCAACTTTTTTATCAGTCAAAACTTTCTCCTTTCTTTTATAAGTGTTTAAATTGTGTAAAGCTTATATTTTGCGTTCTAAGAGCATTTAAAAAGTGGCTATATATTTCCACCTCAAATAGATTTAAATAGATTATATGAGATTCTGATAGATTCTAAGAGATATCTCAAGCCTTGTCAAGAAAAAATTTTCCTTTTTGATTTTTTGGGAGATTTTTAAAGAGG
>OIZX01000331.1_pt1 | contig 33952 bp, 34 predicted proteins | sample 1588621 | NCBI WGS metagenome assembly OIZX01 (sample SAMN03283276) | human gut metagenome | biome: human-associated habitat; material: feces | host: Homo sapiens | place: Peru | collected 2012 | reverse complement strand
AATACTGTATGTATTTCTCGTTTTTCAAACTGAAGAAGTGGGGCAAAAAGACGGCTGCGGCTCGCAGACACAATTGCGCGGTGTTGCCTTAAAATATGAATGCGTTTTGCGCTACGCTTAAACGCGTTATTATCTATCGCTACACATTGCTATTAGCTCGCATTCGCTCACTAATAGCGTGTAGCGCAAAATTAAAAGGGGTAAAATACTGCTTGCTTTGTTTTTTTAGCGTTGCGCTATCATCTCATGCAAGCTCGCGCTATAACGCCAAAAAAGAAAAAAACATTTTTGAAGTTGCGCTAACGCTTAGCGCAAGCTCGTGTTTTTTGTAGTTAGTGTGTGAGTTTTCTTGTGTTGCGTTATAACTTAGCAATTCAACGCGCTAGAACAAACGTATTTAAGCGATAAAACGTTAGTCTAGCAAATTGTATTACTTCGCTTGCTTTGTCGCTTAGCGTTTAAATCTCGCGCTTTTTTGCGCTACTTAAAAAAATGATTTTTTGAATTAGAGAATTTAATTTTAATGCGTGCGCGTTTTTAGCGTTTTGCGTGCGCGTAAATCGCTGAAAAGCTCTTAACGCATAGATTTATATTCAAAAAGCTTAAAATTGATTAGCGTGCGCGCTAGATAGCTTAAATGCGATTTTTAAAAAATGCTGTTTTTGCGTTAAGCAAAGTCAATTTATTTTCTAGCAAGCTCGCTGCTAATAGTAAATAGAATTTTAATGTTGGTTTATTTTTTGTTTATGATACGGACTAGTAATGGTCTGATTTAAAACGGATTTTAAACGAGAGAATTTTGCTAGAAATTTTAAAAATACTATAAAATTTTCGTCGCAAGATAATTATATCATCTGCAAGATTTTTAGTCAATATGCACCATTTCATCATTAAAAAATAGAAACACCCTCATTATAACAAAATGAGAGCGTTCTAATTATTATGACTTCATCCTATTGTTGACTTCTAAGACAATTGCTGCAATAACGGTTTCAACAGATGGTTCTTTACCATCATTGGTAAGTTCATCCCAAAAAACTTTTGCTTTTGGTTGAGGGCTGTTCATTGCTTCATGAATAGCAAATTCAATTTCTCGTTTTACTGAACTCACGGTTGTCCCGTTTTCTAATGCTATTTGCTTTAAAATTTTTTCCATATTATGATTCCTCTCTATCACTGATTGTGTATTATCATCACTGACAGTTATAGTTATATCATAATGTTTATGTCGAAGTTACGCAGAATATGTCGGTAGAAAAAATTTGTATAAATATATTTATGGTAAAATTTGCTTTGATTGTTTCATCATTGTATCAATAACTTCATAAATTTTATTTCTGTCTGCAGGTACAAGCTTTTCAAGTTTCTCATTAAGCATAGAGTTTTTAACTGTGTATCCATTATCAAGTACATCTGAAAGAACCATATCAGCCGAAACACCCAAAGCATTCAATATTTTTATAAAAGTGTCAAGTGCAGGAATTTTTTCTCCTCGCTCAATCATACCTATATAATTTGTTGTTAATTCAGCTTTTTCTGCTAAATCCTCTTGACGCAGTTTTTTTGCTTCACGAAATTTTCTTATATTTTTGCCTATTGTATCAAGCTTCATCATAGTGCCTCCATCAGTGTGTATTAACAACTAATAGTATAGATGCTGCTGATTTTAACATACACAAACTATACGGAAGACATACCAACCAATAGTGTTGATTTTTGTTTTTTAATATTATATAATATATACAAGTTTGATAACAATATACTATCTTGTAATAATATTTTTAAATATTTATTTTGTGTCTATACTAACGCCAACTAATAAGTTGTACAGATGGACGCATTAACTTTAAAGCCATAAGATTTTCTATAAGAAATAGGCTTCAATATTTTATTTTATTGCAATTTGGTCGTTTTTTTCGACATTTTGGCATTTTATATTGATTTATAGGTATAAAAATGTTAGTTTGAAAAATGAAACGCTTTTTTTACTTTTTATAGATTTAATGCATTTTCTCTATATAATTTGATCCCGCAATTATTAACAAAGCGATGGAAGGATGAGAAAATTTGAGGAGTTCTAAATTTACAAAACATAATTATTTTATTTATATGGTTGAAAAAATTATAAAATGTGATAACTGCCATTCTAAAACGGACGGAATAATTATCATATTTAACCAAGGCGAAAAGGTTATGTCCTTGTGCAAATATTGCAGTGCAAATTTGCAAGAAATCTTATATTGTTATCTAAAAGAGAAAAATTATTTATCGGATATTACAAAGAAAAAATTTGATGTGACCATTAACAAAATTGGTGATAACAAAAACGAATTAAACGTTTTAAATTACAAAATTGTGCTTAACGATGAAGATATAGTGAGCCTTTATCGTAAACTTAATGCTGTAAATTATTATTTTTACGAAACTTATAAAACGAGATTTGTAAAGCGTTCCAAAATATGGAAGAATATAACTCATGATTGGCTTAATAAAAAATACCAAAATGAGAATTATTCCAGAGAGTGCGCAATACCGTATGAAAAGACACTTGAAATAAATCTTATCAGGATGAACAAGTATCTATCAAAGAGAAGTCGAATTAAAGAAAAGAAAAATCTTGTAGTTATGCCTTCATTGTTGGATGCTGCTCCTGTAAACAGACTGAAAGTAAACGAACATTGTTCTTTATATGACTTGAATTGTTCTATACATGGCGATCGTCAAGCACAAATATTTTTCTGCACAGGCAGATTGGATGGATTTAGCTATGCCTTATGTTTCGATTGCTTTTCGGCATTATGTAAAGTTCTCTTACAATTATTAATAAATCCGAATTTGGATGTAGCGGAAATCGGTTTAATAAATGCCACAAGAAATAAATCTAAAAGTAGATGTTTTATGTGTGGCAGATGGACTAAGCAGAATTATACTATTACAATCAAAAATGGTGAAAGTATAACCTTATGTGAAATTTGCTTCAAAAGAATGTGCAATACTCTTTTGACAACCAGTTTGACAAAAGAAATATTACCTAATTTATATAGAGAATACAAAGAACTTAAACAAGTTACATAACTAAATCGCATTAACAAGATAGTCGTTGATAGAGCAGATTACCTTGTTAATTTTTTTGCTGTTTTCACGGAGTGGGGTATATTTTCCCGCAGTGCATTTAATTTTCACGGAGTGCAATAAATAGGTATTTTTGATATAGAAACGAATATAAAAACAGCGTCTGCTGATGAAACAAAAACATAAACAAACGCTGAAAAGCCTTTATTTACAAGGTTTTAGACAAAAAAACAGGACACTAAAAATTGTATCATTTTTAGTGTCCTATGGTGGTTGCGGGAGTAAGACTCGAACTTACGACCTTCGGGTTATGAGCCCGACGAGCTACCAACTGCTCCACCCCGCGATATTAAATTGCTTTGCCGAGATTTCCTCGGTGTGCTATATATTATAACAGATATTTCTGATATGTCAATACCTAATTTATATTATTCACATAAATTATGAAATGTTCCTGATTTTACAGCACCGATTTAATTTCACCCAAGCTTTTTAATTTAGCAAAAAGAAGTTTGTCAATTTCCGTTTCACCTTGCCAAAGGTCGGGAATCATAATGACACTCATATTTGCATTGTGGGCTGACAGAATCCCGTTTTTCGAGTCCTCAACAGCAATGCAATTTTCAGGCACTTCGCCAAGCTTTTCGCATGCCTTTAAATAAATATCCGGTGCAGGCTTAGAATTTTTAATCATATCGCCGCAGATAACCTTGTCAAAATAATGGGTGATATTCTTTTCCTCTAAATGATGAAAAACGCTGTCACTGCTTGTTGAAGAAGCCACTGCAAGCTTATATCCTTTTCCTTTAAGATATTCAAGTGCTTCGTGAAGAAAAGGCTTTTCGGGTACGCCGAAATCATTGAAATATTTATATGAATATTCTCTGCCTTTTTGCTTAAAAAGCTTTGCGTCAAAGTCCTTTCCAAATTCGTTTTGCAAAATTTTAATAGCGGCTTGGGCAGTCATACCGAGTGTTTTATAGACCATATATCCTGCCTTGCCGATTCCCATTTCCTCGCCGACCGTATCCCAAGATTTCATACATACACTTTCGGTGTCAAACATAACGCCGTCCATATCAAAAACTACTGCTTTAAACTTCATTATCTAAAACACCTTCTTAAAAAATCTGTTCTTCTGCCGACGCTTTCAATTACGATTTTGCTTTTTGCCGCCATATCAAAGCCGTGAATAGTTCCGATTGTGTTGAAAAGTTCGACGTCAATATGACTTGCTTTGAGTTTATTTGCATATTCAACACCCTCATCGTGTAGTGAGTCGTATTCGGCTGTTTCAATATACGTTTTAGGCATTCTTTTAAAATCTTGCGCAAGAGCAGGAGAAGCAAATTCATCAGGCTTGCTGTCCTTTAAATATAGTTCCCACATTTTCTTTGAAAGTTTGCTGTTCCAAACAGGTGTGTCGGTATACTTTGCCATAGATTTACTTGTCATCCTGCAGTCAAGCACTGGATAAACAAGCATTTGTGCACATAAATTTATGTCGCTTTTACTTGCATAAAGTGTAACAGCCGCCGCAAGGCAACCGCCTGCGCTGTCGCCGCCGACAGCAATTTTATTCGTGTCAATGTTAAGCCTGTTTGCATTGTTAATAACCCACTTTAGACTTTGAACACAGTCGTTAAACGCAGTAGGATAAGGATAATCGGGAGTTAATCTGTAATCCGGCATAATAACCTTGCAATGCGCATATCTTGCATAAGATTTTGCAAGCGAATAATGATAAGGTGCCGCCTTGTAAATAAATCCACCACCGTGAAAATACAGCAGGGCAGGGAGTGTGCGTTCATCATTTTTAGGCTCAAAAACAAGAACGTCAATTTTGCCGCCTTTTACCTCGATTTTGCTTTTGCTTACCTTTATGTATTTGTCACCGTGGTGCTCGTTTACAAGTGTTTTGAGTATACCTCTTGCTATCGGTGCCGCCTGTGGAATAACAGGAAATGTAAGAAACTTTACTAAATCAAAATCTTTATTTATAGGATATTTCTTCATAATATTACCTTTTGTTGTTACAGTTTTTATTACAATTAGAGCAATTGCCTGAGCAGGCACTTTTATGCTTTGTCGAATATATTATAGCAAAAATAAGCAATATTACAATTAATATTAATAAAATTATACTTTGAATATTCATTATAAAAGTCCTATAAGTGCAAAAATTCCGTGAGTAATGAACGCCATAATCCACGCAATTACACATTGAAAAACAACTACAAAGCAAGCCCATTTTCTTCCGAGTTCTCTTTTAATCGAAGCAATTGCCGCAACACAGGGAGTGTATAACAGACAGAAAACGAGAAGTGAAGCAGCGCCGAGTTGGGTGAGTATGCTTGTTATTTTTACACCTGAGCCTAAGAGAACGGATAGCGTGGATACAACACTTTCCTTAGCCATAAAGCCGGTGATTAACGCAGTCGAAATTCTCCAATCGCCAAATCCAAGCGGCTTGAATATTGGTGCAATAAAGCCCGCAATTGTTGCAAGTATGCTGTCTTGTGAATTTTCAACAAGATTAAATTTAGTGTCAAAAGTTTGCAAAAACCAAATTACAATTGTTGCAACAAAAATCACAGTAAATGCTCTTTGAAGAAAATCCTTTGCTTTTTCCCAAAGAAGTTGGCAAACACTTTTAGCACTTGGCATTCTGTAGTTAGGAAGTTCCATTACAAAAGGCACAGGTTCGCCTTTGAAAATACTTAACTTCATTATCATAGCCATAAATACGGCAGTTGCAATTCCGAGTGCATATAGCAAAATCATAACTATTGCGCTGTTGTTAGGGAAAAATGCAGCGGCGAAAAAACCGTAAATAGGAAGCTTTGCCGAACAACTCATAAACGGAGTTAAAAGGATAGTCATTTTTCTGTCACGTTCACTTGATAATGTTCTGCTTGCCATAACTCCGGGTACGGTGCATCCGAAACCTATAAGCATAGGCACGATGCTCCTGCCTGAAAGCCCTGCTTTTCTTAACAGCTTATCCATAACGAATGCAACCCTTGCCATATATCCGCTGTCCTCAAGCAGAGATAGGAAGAAAAAGAGCGTGACGATTATCGGCAGGAAATTTAACACACTTCCGACACCGTTGAATATTCCGTCAATTATAAGCGAATGTATTACATCGTTTATATTTGCTTTTGTAAGTAAACCATCAACTAAGGTTGTAAGATGACTTATTCCTAAGTCGAGCAAATTTGAAAGTCCTTTGCCGATTACGCTGAATGTGAGCCAAAATACAAGACCCATTATTGCAATAAATGACGGAATAGCCGTGTATTTACCCGTAAGTATTTTATCAATTTTAATACTTCTTGCGTGCTCCTTGCTTTCGCTCGGCTTAATAACGGTTTGCTGACAAATGCTTTTAATAAAATGAAAGCGCATATCGGCAATTGCGGCGGCTCTGTCAAGTCCACGTTCTTGCTCCATTTGAACAATAATATGCTCAATCATTTCCTTTTCATTTTGGCTGAGTTTTAATTTGTCCTCAACAAGGCTGTCACCCTCAATAAGCTTAGAAGCCGCAAATCTAATGGGAATTTCTGCCGCCTCGGCGTGGTCTTCGATAAGATGCATTATTGCGTGGATACATCTATGTACTGCTGTTTGCTCGCTCGTTCCGTGCGAAATGCAAAAATCCTGCCTGCCGGGGCATTCTCTGTATTTTGCAATATGCAATGCGTGGTCTGTCAGCTCTTCAATACCTTCATTTTTAGCAGCTGAAATCGGAATGACCGGAACGCCAAGCAACTGTTCCATTTCGTTTACAAGCACGCTTCCGCCGTTTTTACGGACCTCGTCCATCATATTAAGCGCCACAACCATAGGAATGTTAAGCTCCATTAACTGCATTGTCAAATATAGATTTCTTTCAATATTGGAAGCGTCAATAATATTGATAATTCCCTTTGGTTTTTCATCTAATAAAAATTTTCTTGTTACTATTTCCTCATTGCTGTAAGGAGACATAGAATAAATGCCCGGCAAGTCTGTAATAAGTGTATCTGCGTGATTTTTTATTTCTCCGTCTTTTCTGTCAACCGTTACACCGGGAAAATTGCCGACGTGCTGATTAGAGCCTGTCAGCCTGTTAAATAAGGTCGTTTTGCCGCAGTTTTGGTTTCCGGCAAGCGCAAAGGTCAGTTTTGTGCCGTCGGGCAAAGGATTTTCGTCAGCTTTTGTGTGGAATTTGCCTCCTTCACCTAAGCCCGGATGGGAAATGTCCTTTTTTCTTGTATCAATATTATTGTCCGTTTTTATAGTATACGGCTTGTCAATTTCTATTTTCTCAGCATCGGCAAGTCTTAATGTCAATTCATAGCCGTGAATTTTAATTTCAACAGGGTCACCCATAGGTGCAAATTTTATCATTGTGATTTGAGCACCGGGAATAAGACCCATATCAAGAAAATGCTGCCTTAAGGCGCCTTCACCGCCTACTTTTGTTATTTTTGCGCTTTTTCCTATTTCTAAATCTTTAATGTTCATTTTAACTCCATTTTTTTAAAAGCTTATTTATAAATTATATAGAAAACATTTTTTAAATATAACCCCTTAACAGTTAGTTTAACAAACTAACTTGATTTGTCAATAGAGAAGTACAATAAAATTTTAAGTTTTGAGTAACTTTTTTGTTTGTAACAAAAAAGGTGCCGAAGCTTTCGCTTCGGCACCCTCAATGAAATATGACGTTAGCAACCGCAGCCGCAATCATTGTTGCCGCAACCGCCACCGCAACCGCCGCAGAGGAGTAAGATGATAATGAGGATGATAATCCAAGATGAACCACAACCAAAGTTATTGCATCCGCAACCCATTAGGTCGACCTCCTTTCACATTTTCTAAACTATCCTATGTTTTAAATGCAAAAGTGTTCATCTTGTTTTGCTAAAATATATTACCTAAGGTTATTGATTGATTTTCCTTTAACAGTTGAATTTCGTCTTTTGCTTCAATCAGCTTTTCACTTAGTTCATCTTCATTTTCTTTGCTTATATCCTTTGTCGCTTTTATCGCCGCACTTGCGCCGTCAAGCTGTGAGTGATCTATCATTGCAGATAAATACGGATAGCTCTTGCTCCAAATTTTCCTGAGTTTTTCGCATTGACTTTTAGCTTTTAAAAAATCTTTTTGCTCGTTTAAGTCTAATGCCGTATTTATAATACTTGTTGTTTCACTGCATACTTTATTAATTGTTACCTGTTCAATAATGCAAACCCCTGAACATATTATTAAAAGCACTATTGCAATATATATCTTTTTCATTTTGTGCTCGCCTTTCTTATTGTGTAAACATTTCCGTTATCATCAACAGTCATTAATAAAAGCTTGTTTGCCTGTTTGCCGTTCGTTTTTAATAGTAATTCAATTTCGCTTTGCTTAATGTTTTTATTTTTAAAATATTCCTCGACAGGTTTTCCGTCAATAACTATTGCCGTGTGAAGTCCCTTGTCATCAACGCTTATTTTTACGTTATCGGGAGTTAAAGGTTTGTATTTTTCCCAATTTTCGGCGCTGATGCTTCCGTTTGTTTCAATTACGGCATTTTGTACTTCTGCAATATCCCAATAACCCTGTTGCCTTAAAGCGTCGCACAAATCGTCAACTGTAAATCGTAACTGTCTTAATTTTTTTTCGTCTATTTTACCTTTGTCAATAATAACAATAGGTTTGCCCTGAATAAGATTTCTGAATTTAACGCTTTTAATGCTCAGTATTGCGACAATTATTTCAAGGCTTACAAACAAAAGCACCGGTATAATGCAGTTTAAAAGAGGCATATTGTTATCCTGAAGAGGAATTGTCGCAGTTGAGCTTATCAAAAATGTTATTACAAGTTCATGCGGCTTCAATTCTCCGACTTGCCTTTTGCCCATTATTCTTATCGCTATGATTACAAAAACATAAATTATAAATGCACGTATAATTACTAAACTCATATATTTCACCTATAATATTTTGCACATCATTTGCAATAATAATACAGGTGATTATATGACGCTTTCTAAAGATCTTGAAGTAAACTATAAACACTTCAAGAATGATTTTGTCGATTGCTCTGATTTTCTTGTAAGAAAGGCAAAAATCGGGGATAAAAAACTATTCTTTGCCGCTTGTGACGGACTTATAGATTCTCTCCAGCTTTCTCAAATGGTGGTGTCTCCGATTTTAAAAAGTGAAGATATCAGTATAGATAATATTAAAAATTCGATTACTAATTGCGTTGAACTTAATGAAGCTAAAACATTTGCCGATTGTTACTATTATATTATGTCCGGCTTTGCCATTGTCGTGGTCGACGGGGAAAATATCGCTCTTGCTTTCGGTATTCAAAATCCGCCGTCAAGAAGCGTTGATGAGCCAACTAATGAAGAGTCCACGAAGGCACCTAAGGAAGCATTTGTTGAAATTTTAAATACTAATAAAGCGCTCCTTAGAAAAAGACTTAAAACTCCGCATTTAAAACTAAAACAAATAAAGCTTGCTTCTGCCGCACCTGCACCTTGTGTTATCGCTTATATGGATGACAGAGCTGATAAAGAACTTGTAACTCAAATAATAAGTGCCGTTCAAAATTCGAAATTAAATGTATTGACCGATTTCGGGACGCTTATTCCTTTTGTAGACACAAGTGTTAATTCTATGTTTTCCGACGTTGCGTCAACCGAGCGTCCCGATATAATCGTTTCAAAGTTGCTTGAGGGCAGGGTGGCAATTCTTGTTGAAGGTTCGCCGATTGCTTTGTATACTCCGGCTCTCTTCAGCGATAATTTTCAAACTCCCGATGATTATAATATTCCGCCGTTTTATTCGGGATTTATCAGGACACTTCGTTATTTTTCTTTTGTTTTATCTATTTTTTTACCCGGAGTCTATGTCGCAATAGGAACCTTTCACCAAGAACTCATTCCTACATCTATGCTTTTTACTATTGCAAGAGAGGAAATAACAACCCCGTATTCGTTAATGACAGAGGCACTTATGCTTCTTATTTTGTATGAAATAATGAGGGAAGCCGGATTGCGCTTGCCAAAAGCTGTCGGCCACGCAGTTTCAATCATCGGCGGTATAGTTATAGGCGAAACGACCGTGTCGGCAGGTCTTATCGGTGCGCCTATGCTCGTCGTCATCGCTCTGACGGCAATTTCATCTTATGTTGTGTCATCTCTTTATGAAAGTGTGTCTGTTTTACGATTTTTCTTTATTTTAATAGGAGGTCTTACCGGAATGTACGGTATAATTCTTGCCGCCTCCGTTTTGTGTATGAATATCTGTGCGATAAATCCCTATGGGGTTCCTTATTGCTCGCCGATTTCTCCGTTTGATAAAAAAGCTCTTGCCGATTTGTTTTACAGGCAATCTTGGCGTAAGCTTTCTAAAAGAAAAGTGAGAATAAATAATTTGAGAGGAGCGAATGTTGATGTCAGACTCGGCAAAAAGAAATAAGATTTCGCCGCTTTCGTTATTCTATATTCTTTTTATATGCAGAATAGTTGTGTGCCTGACAAGCATTCATTCTATCAGCACAACCGAGATTAATTCACAAGCATTGATAAGCTTCGTGATTGCAATGGTTATGACGGTTGTTTTTTCATTGCCTGCTGTTTTTTGCTATAAAATGAATAAAAATCCAATTGATATTAAATGGGTTTCAAAACTTTATTACGTATATTTTATTCTTGTTGTCGCTGTCAGCGTAAGCCGTTTTTCGTATTTTGCTTCAACTACGCTTAATCCTGAAACACAGGGTTGGCTTTTTGCGCTTATTGTTTGTGTCTGCGCTTTTTACGGCACGACATTGGGTGTTGAAGCACTTTCCCGCTTTTCGGCGTTTGTTTTTGTACTTTTGTGTCTTGCGATTTTGTGCGTCTTGCTTTGTAATTATGATACGTTTAATGATATTAATTTTTATCCCATTATTACAAACGAAGGCAAAGGTATATTGAAAAATGCGCTTGTTTTTTCATCAAATACTACTGAAATAGCATTGTTTCTTGTCCTTTATCCAAGTGTAAACGGCAAATGCACAAGGAATTTTATCAGGTTTATTTGTTGCTCGTTTTTAAGCATATTTTTGCTTTTATATTTCGGTGCGGCGGTAATGGGCGAAAGTATTTTAATGAGAAATTTTCCTTTTTATTCGCTCTTTCAAATTTCAAAATTCGGCAATTTTGAGCGCCTTGATGTTTTGCATATTTCCTTTTGGATAATGGGTGTGTTTGTAAAAGCGGTTACTGCTCTTTATTGTGCTTGCTCGTGCATTAAACGTGAATTTAAAAAGAATTTTGCTTTTACTTCGTCTGCTGTTGCATTTGTACTCAGTGTATTTATGCTCAATTTCGCAAACGGACAGGGGGTAGATTATAGAATGACACGCTCTTTGTTTCTTGTATTCAGCGTTATAATTCCGACTCTTACTCTTATATTTAAAAAGAAAAATTATGGTGATGAACTTGTCAAAATGTATTAAAATATTTTTTTCATTGTTTTTATGCTTTTTGCTTTTCACCGGTTGTACCGGTAATAGGCATTTAAAGGATTTGTTTATTGTTGAAGGACTCGGAATTGATTATTATGACAACAACTTGTCGGTCACACTTCAAGGCTTAAAGGTGAATGTGAGTAATGCTTCGGATACGCCTTTGGGTAATATGGTTGTTAATACTTCGGCGAGTGGCACTACGGTTTCCTATGCTATAAACAACATTACAAAGGCTGTTTCAAAACGTGCTTTTTTCGGACATAATAAAATAATTGTCTTGTCAAAAGAGCTTGCGCAAAACGATATAAAAAACTATATAGATTACTTTTTGAGAAGTGAGGATTCAAGAGCCGACGTTGCAATATGCGTCAGTAAGGAAAAAGCCAAATTTATACTTGAAAGTAAGGAAAATGACGCTAATGTTCCAAGCGAAAATATACTTTTTCTTATAAATAATAATGAGGAAACGGGTCAGTCGATTCTTGTTAACGAAAATGAGTTTTTAATGCTGTATGAAGATAAATGTTCAGACATTTATTTACCCGTTATAGAAAGAAAAGACGATGAATCAACCGTCAAGTCGGCAGGCATAGCCCTTTTTTCTGACAATCGACTTGCATATATTACAAATGATATTGAAACAAAAGGCTTTGTTATTTTGAATAATAAGGCTAAGGATGTTTTAATCCAAATAAGTGATGAAAAGTTCGGAACAATTGATGTTAAGCTTTCAAATATAAAATGCAAAAAATCAGCAAGTGTTGTTGAAAACAAAGTATATTTTAATGTTGAAATAAATGCAGATATAATACTTGGTGAAATTGAAAAAGGTACGCAAAATAAACTCTCGAAAAAGGACAACAAACGTCTTTGCGCACTTGTTGAAAAAGCGTGCAACGAAATGATATCCAAAACTTATAATGCCTGTATTTATGCTAAAAGTAATGCACTTAGAATAGGCAAATTTATTGCAAGGGATTGTCCCGAATATTACGAAAAACATTTATCTGATAGTAACGGCGGCTTTCAAGAAGCTGAATTAAATGTAAATTCTTATATTAATCTTGAAAAAATCAGCGATAACAGCCAATTAGAATGATTTTCAGCTTTTGCTTATAAATGAATTGAAAATATTTACAAGCTCTTTTGATGATGAACCGTCGTTTTGCGAAAAGCAAATAATGGCAGGAATTATAACTGTCAATAAAAGCACCGAAACGTAAATAATTAGTACTTTTTTCACTACTCTCATCTCCTTGACTTTATATTATAAAAATAGTATAATAATAAAATAATTTTATTTTTACCAAGGCGTTTTGTTGCCTTTGCTAAATATTCATCACAATGAAAAGGAGATAGATTATGCCAAAGAATTACATTTCACCTATTTCTATGGATGCCCTTTCTAATTTATGCTCTCAGCTTGATAAAAATAACTGGATTAAGCCCAATGATTATCAAAAATATCATGTTAAAAGAGGACTTAGAAATGAGGATGGCACCGGCGTTATGGCGGGTCTTACCCGTATTTGCTCGGTTGAGGGTTATTATATACTTGACGGAGAGCGTATTCCTAAGGATGGTAAGCTTTCATATCGTGGATATGATATTAACGATATTGTAAACGGATGCATCAATGAGGGCAGGTTTGGCTTTGAAGAGGTTGTATGGCTTCTTCTTTTCGGCGATTTGCCTACGGAAAGTCAGCTTGAAGGTCTTAGAGAGGTTATTGGTGAGTGCCGTGAGCTTCCTGACGAATTTGTTGAAGATATGATTATGAAGCACGCTTCTAAAGATATTATGAATAAAATGGCAAGATGCGTTATTGTTCTCTATTCTTTTGACGAGAATCCTGATGATATTTCTGTTGCAAACGTTCTTCGTCAGTCGCTACAGCTTATTTCTCAAATGCCGACCATTATGAACGGCGCATACCAAATAAAGCGTAGAACATTTTACAATAAAACAATGTTCCTTCACCCGATTAAAAAGGAACAGTCAACTGCTGAGTATATTCTCAACCAAATAAGAGCTGATAAAAAGTTTACCATAGAAGAAGCAAGACTTCTTGATATTTGCCTTATGCTCCATGCCGATCACGGCGGAGGTAATAATTCTACTTTTTCAACAAGGGTTCTTACCTCAAGCGGTACGGATACTTATTCTGCAATCACAGCAGGCTTTGGTTCTCTTAAAGGCCCTCGACACGGCGGTGCAAATCTTCGTGTTGCCGAGCAAATGCGTGAAATTATGGCTAATGTTGCCGACCCTACGGACCCTAATCAGGTTAAGGATTACCTTGTAAAAATTATAAACAAGGAGGCAGGCGACGGTTCCGGTCTTATCTACGGTATGGGCCACGCTGTATATACCAAGAGCGACCCAAGAGCGGTAATTCTTAAGGAAAACGCAAGAAAGCTTGCTTATGAAAAAGGTTTTGAAAAAGAATTTAAAACTCTTGAAAATATTGAACTTCTCACTCCGCAGGTATTTTCGGAAGTTAAGGGCATCGACAAGGCTATGTGCGCTAATGTTGACCTTTATTCGGGGCTTGTATATAAGGTTTTGGGAATTCCGGAGGATTTATATACTCCTATTTTTGCCGTTGCAAGAACAGCAGGTTGGTGCGCTCACAGGCTTGAGGAACTCACCTCCGGCGGCAAAATTATCCGTCCGGCATATAAGAGCGTAAGCAAACCTCGTACATTTAAACCGATTATTGAGAGATAAAAGCTGATATAAGGGAGATAAATTGAAAAATAAACCTATGTATTTTTCATTCCTTGCCGTAAGTATCACTGCGCTTGCGGCTTGCTTTCTTCGCTTTTTTCAATTAATCAGATTTACTGACAGTAAGACAGGCTTTGTTATCGGAAATGAGCTAATTACCTATATTCTTTACGGAGTGCTCATTTTGTCAGTCGTATTTGCCGTGATTTATTCTTTAATTGCAAGAAATAAAATAAGAAAAATAAGTTTTATCGGCAATAAAGGCATTTACATATCGCTTATAGCTTTGTGTATTGCATACTTTTTTGATTTTGTTCATCAAGTAAATAATTGTTACAGCTATATTCAAACGGCATCAAGACAGTCGTATGTTGAATATAATTACTTGTTGCCTATGGGATTTCAGGCAATTTTTGCACTTCTAAGTTGTTATTATTTAATTGTTTGTGCCAAGTCTGTCAGAGAAACGAAAATCGATTTTAAAAATTTCAAGCTGTTTCACCTTGTCCCTCTTGCGTGGGGCTTTTGCAGATTGCTTGTCATTATGACGGAAATTTTTGATGTCGAAAGCGTAGAAAGCTTTTTGGAATTTATATTTATAATATTTTATTGCGGTTTCACCTTGTGCTGTGCTTCGAGTATTGATAATGAAAAGAAGCTTATCAAACCATCGTTTAGTTTTTTTGCCCTCGGTCTTTTTTCTTTAAGCTTTTCATTTTCATTTGCAAGAATTTTAATGATTATATCCGGCGAGTATGAAAAGCTGAGCAAGGTTTCGTTCTCGGCTGTTACATATTTATTTATCGGAATTTTTGCTTTAATTAGTGAACTTTCAGTTTATATAATAAAAAATAAAGGTGATAATTAATAAAATTTTTTCTGTGTCTAAAGTGTTAATTTTGTTTTAATAGATATCTCTTTAAGTTGAAAATTGTGGGATAATATTATATAATGTAATACTGATAGGAATAATTGATATTACAAATAGGAATATTGTTATTTTCGTTACATATAATATTATTTGAATACTATTTTTGAAAGGTGATTATATAATGAAACTTGTAATTGTAATTGTGTCTAATAAAGACTTGACAAATGTGTTATCATCTACTGTAGAAGAAGGATATTTTTCAACCAAGATTTCAACTCAGGGAATGTTTCTTGAAAACGGACAGACAACTGTTCTTTTCGGCGTAAAGGACGAGGACGTAGAAAAATTATTTGATATTATTGAAAAAAATGTAACCAAGCGAGTTGTCCGCCATATCGGTGTTGACAGCACTCTTCAAGGCTCACTTCTTAAGAAGCCGGTTGACGTTGAGGAATACGGCGCTGTTGCATTTGTTCTTGATGTTGACCAATTCAGAAAGTTATAATTTATGAAACTGACTAATTTTATCGGAAATGAAAAGGTAATAGACAGGCTTTCAAAACTTATGGAAAGCGGCAGATTTCCTCATGCTCTCATTATTGAGGGAGAAGAGGGGATAGGCAAAAAAACGCTTGCAAAAGACATTGCGTGTGCCTTGGTTTGCAGGGGAGATGATAAGCCGTGCGGCGAATGTGCTCAATGCAAAAAGGCTATTGCTTCAATTCACCCTGATATAAGCGAGTATATTCCTGCAGGAACTGCCAATTCATTTCACGTTGATACAGTCAGAAATATTATTAACGATGCTTACGTTCAGCCAAACGAGGCTGATTATAAGATATACATATTGGCTAATGCGCATTGTATGAATCAAAATGCGCAAAATGCACTGTTGAAAATTCTTGAAGAGCCGCCTAAATATGTTGTCTTTATTTTGACAACTAATTCTAAAAGCGCCCTTCTTTCAACCGTTTTGTCACGCAGCGTTTGCGTAAGCCTTGAGGGCGTTGATATTGAACGTGCGGCAAATTATATTACTTCTCACTGCGAAAATGTTGATTATAATACCGCTAAAAAAACGGTTGAAACTTTTAACGGCAATATAGGCAAGGCAATTGATAGTTTGCAGGACAGTAAAACGAGTGAGCTTGTTGACGTCTGTAATAAAATTTGCAAGGCTCTTGCTACCTCAAATGAATATGAAATGATGACACTTTGCTCCGTTTTTCAAAAAGACAGGCAGGGTGTTGTTTTTGCGTGCGATTTGCTTAAGAGTATTTTTCGTGATGCTCTTTTTGCAGGGGAGAGCAGTGAGCATATATCAGGGCAGGAAGAAAGTGCCGCCCTGCTTAAATCAAGTTTGTCAAGGCAAAGCTTAATTAAACTTATAAATACTTGTGAAGAGCTTAAATCAACGGCATTGAGTAATGCCAATAATGCTTTATTAATTACAAAATTCTGCTATTCGCTCAATAGAGCAATCGGCAGATAACGGAGGAAATATATGACTAAGGTTGTTGGTGTTCGTTTCAGCGACACAGGCAAAACATATTATTTTGACCCTAAGGGTCTCGATATAAAAAACGGAGATGAAATTATCGTTGAAACTGCAAACGGTCTTGAATTCGGCAAGGCATCTTGCGGTGTGAAAGAGGTTGAGGATGATGAAGTTGTCAGCCCGTTGAAGCCTGTTATACGTATTGCAAATGATAATGACCGTGAAAAAGTTAATGAAAATAAAATTAAAGAAAAAGAAGCTTTTGAGATTTGCTCTAAAAAAATAGAAAAGCATCAGCTTGAAATGAATTTGACCAATGCCGAGTATTCGTTTGACTGTTCAAAGGTTATTTTCTATTTCACTGCCGATGGCAGAATAGATTTCAGGGAACTTGTTAAGGACTTGGCGGCAACGCTTCATACAAGAATTGAACTTCGACAAATCGGTGTCAGAGACGAAAGCAAAATGCTTGGCGGTCTCGGTATTTGCGGCAGACCGTTTTGCTGCTCAACCTTTCTTGACGGTTTCCATTCCGTTACTATTAAAATGGCTAAGGACCAAGGGCTTTCATTGGCTCCCGGCAAAATCAGCGGCACTTGCGGCAGGCTTATGTGTTGCTTAAAGTATGAGCAAAATTCTTATGAATATTTACATAAGATTACTCCTAAAATCGGTACGTTAGTTGATTGCAGGCACGGAAGAGGTACGGTTGTTGATACTGCAATTTTAACCGGTCAGCTTAAGGTTAGGCTTGATGATACTCCTGACGGATTACCTGTTACGGTCAGCCGTGACGAGGTTAGAATAGTTAGAGAAAACAAACCAAAAATGAACAAAAATTAATAAATGAATTGTTCAATTTTACTTGATTTTTCATACATTTACTGATATATTAAGTATAAAGTATGGTGTAGGAGGTGTTATGATGGCATACGCTATTTCAGATGATTGTATTTCATGCGGCGCTTGTGCTGCAGAATGCCCGGTTGGTGCTATTTCAGAGGGAGATGGCAAGTTCGTTATTGATGCAGATACTTGTATCGAATGCGGCGCTTGTGAGGCTACCTGTCCTGTAGGAGCTCCTGCTCAGGCATAATTTAATACATACTTAAAATAAAAGCACGGCAGTTAGATAATTTCTAACCACCGTGCTTTTGTTTTTTTACCGTAGGGGCGAGCGTTGCTCGCTCGGATTATTTAACTTCAAACTCACTGAAGTGCGCAACACCGTTTTTATCAAATTCAATATTAAAGCCACGCTTAATAATTGAACCGTCCTTATACTCAACGCTTGCAATGATTGTATCGTTTAAATCGCTGAAATCAATTTTATCAGTTTCATTGATATATGAACTTAAATTCGATAAATCCCAAGTGAAACTGTTGCCGAAGTTAATTTCTTTTTTAAATCTGCCGTTTGAAAAAGAGCATACTTTGCTGTCATACGATTTCTTTAGCTTGTCGCCGCTTATTTCAATTTTTTTTGCGCATATATTCCAATCTGTTGAATCATCATTATATACCATAACGGAAAGTTCGGCATATTTGTTTTGATTTTCAAGAGTTAATTTTTTTACATTATCAATATCACCTGTATTGACTGTGAAATTTCCGCTTGATAATGTATAAAAATCATAATCTTTATTGCCGTTTGTTGCAATACTTGAGCCTGACCTTATCGATGCTGAATAATTATCATCGCCTAATTTTTCAGCCTCGTTCATCAGTTTTTGCCTGTCTTTTTGCCATTTGCTCATAATTTCTTGCTTGTCTGTGTCATCGGCAATATAAGCCTTATAAGTGAAATCTTGACTGCTTGCATTTTTTATGCTTGCAACTTCATCAGCACTTGCAACATATATTCCAACGCTTTTTTTATCGCTTATTGAATAATTTATACCGAATCCGCCGCCGATAACTAAAATAAATGCCGTTGCAGTGGCTATAATCTTTTTTGCAACGTTATTTGTCCTTCTTTGCTTCTTTGTTGCAATGTCGTATAAATTATCAATAGCTCTATCGGAAACTTCTATCTGATTAAATGCATTTTTGTATCTGTTATTTTTCATAATCGTCATCTCCCAATTTAGCTTTAAGCTTTTGTCTTGCACGTGAAAGGCATGCTTTAACAGTTGATTCCTTAATGCCTAAGAGTTTTGCTATTTCATTTATTTGTAAATCTTCAAAATAAAACAAATGAATAACAGCTCTTTGATTTTTCGGCAATGACATAACGGCTTTAATTAAATCTATATCTTGTGTGTTATCAATGCACGAGAGATTTATCGCTTCCTCAAGCGGTACACTCCTTTTTCTGAAATGCAGCCTTAATAAGTCCTTACTCTCATTAATGCATACCTTTGTAAGCCATTTTGCTATATGCTCGTCCGATTCAAATTCTTTTTTGCAGTTGAAAAGTTTTAAATATACATTTTGCAGTATATCTTCAGCATCTGCCTGATTTTTTGTAAAAGACAACGCAATTAAATACAATCGCTTGCTTTGCGTTCTTACACATTCGTTAAATTTGTATTCTTCCATTATGTCACCTCGCATCTTTTTTGAAAGGTCCTTTCACTATAGTAACGGCTGAGATAGGGAAAAAGTTACATATTTTGAAAAAAATTTTTATACCGATAAAAATGCAAAAAAAGAACTACACAAATAATTGTGTAGTTCTCTTGGCGCAGAGGGTGGGATTCGAACCCACGCGCCCTTTCGGACAAACGGTTTTCAAGACCGCCTCGTTATGACCACTTCGATACCTCTGCGTTTGGTGCTTATGTATATTACCATACGTGAGCCTATATGTCAAGCACTTTTTTTAAAAAGTTATTTATTTTTATAAAATAAAACAGAGCCGTAATAAAACAGCTCTGTTTATGTAGATATAATTTAGTATTAAAATTATTCTTCCTGCATTTTTGCGAAGCATTCGCTGCAATAAACAGGGCGGTCACCGCTTGGAGCAAACGGAACCTTGCATGCTTTGCCGCAAGATGCGCAAACAGCGTCGTGATATTCACGTGGAGCATGCTTTCTTTTGTCACGGCATTCCTTGCATCTCTGTGGCTCGTTTGTAAAGCCTTTTTCCGCATAAAATTCTTGCTCGCCTGCTGTAAATACAAATTCGTTTCCGCAGTCCTTGCAAACTAATGTTTTGTCTTCGTACATTTTCTTACACCTCTTAATTATATTTGTCGGTTTTTAAGTTTACGGTCGATAATTTCTTCTTAATCCTTTGAAGCGCATTGTCTACCGATTTAGGTGTTTTGCTTAATCTTTTCGCTATTTCACTGTAGTTGCAACCGACAATATGTAACCTCAAGACTTCGTTTTCATATTCAGAAAGATTTTCTTTAAGGGTATTTGCCAACATTGAAACGCTTTCACCGGCGATATAATAATCCTCTGCACTTATAACTCCGTTTTCTTCCGGGATTTCCTCCTCGGCATATTCAATAACTGAACCTATCGGAATATCCTTTTTTCGATTAAATTTCCTAAGTGCTGTTTGAATGGAATTATTAATGCAGGTTTGGGCATAGGTTTTAAATTGAGCACCTTTGCTATTGTTAAATGTTTTAATTGCCGCCAAAAGTCCTATCATGCCCTCCTGAATAATGTCGTCATATTCAAGAGGAGAATTGATGTACTTTGAGGCAATTGCTTCAACAACATTTCGATATTGCTTAATTAAAACCTCTGTCTGCTTATTGTCGCCTGATTGCGCACTTGAAAGAATTGTGTCATTTATAATGTTTTTGCCGGGCTCTGACATAGTTCTCTCCCACCTTAGTTAAAATAATAACAAATTATTTAAAAATAGTCAACAAAAATCACAAATAATTCTTGAAAACTTTTAAACAAAACTACTAAATATTATAAAAAATGCTCGAATTTTGCTTATTTTGACAAAAATCGAGCATTAAATATACCAAAATTATACGTTAAAACGGAAAAGTACAATATCTCCGTCCTTCATAACGTACTCCTTGCCCTCACTTCTGACAAGACCTTTTTCTTTGGCTGCCGCCATACTTCCGCAAGCCATCAAATCGTCAAAAGAAACAACCTCGGCTCTGATAAATCCACGTTCAAAATCGGTGTGAATTTTACCTGCCGCCTGTGGTGCTTTAGTGCCATTTTTAATTGTCCACGCTCTAACCTCAGGCTTGCCTGCCGTAAGATATGAGATTAAGCCTAAAAGAGAGTAACTTTTTTTAATAAGTCTGTCAAGACCACTCTTTTCAAGCCCCATATCTGCAAGGAACATTGCTTTTTCTTCATCGTCAAGCTGGGCAATCTCCGCTTCCATTTCTGCACAGATAGGAAGTGTTTCGGCGCCCTCGGCTTTTGCAATTTCCTCAACAGCTTTGTAATACTTGTTATTGTCAATTCCGTCGATGAAATCGTTTTCACCCATATTGCAAGCATAAATCACCGGCTTAATCGTTAAGAGTGAAACATCTTTTAAATACTCTTGCTCTTCCTCGCTTATTTCAACGCTTCTTGCGGTCTTGCCGTTTTCCATTTCGCCTGCAAGTCTTTCAAGAAATTCAACCTCGCCGGCAAGCTTTTTGTCGCCTTTCATAGCTTTTTTTCTTGAGTCGATTCTTCTCGTAAGAATGTCAAGGTCGGAAAGAACCAGCTCAAGATTAATTGTTTCAATATCCCTTGCGGGGTCAACGCTTCCGTCAACGTGGGTAATATCGTCATTTTCAAAGCAACGAACAACGTGAATAATTGCGTCAACTTCTCTTATGTGAGATAAAAATTTATTTCCTAAACCCTCTCCCTGAGACGCACCTTTTACAAGACCTGCAATATCAACAAATTCAATAGTTGCAGGAGTGAACTTATCAGGGTTATACATTTCGGCAAGCTTATCAAGCCTTTCGTCAGGAACACTTACCATACCTACATTAGGCTCAATTGTGCAAAACGGATAATTAGCACTTTGAGCGCCTGCATTAGTGATTGCATTAAATAATGTACTCTTGCCAACGTTTGGCAAACCGACAATACCGAGCTTCATATATATTCTCCTTTGTTGTCTTAAATTAATTCCTATAAAGTATATAACAAAAATATTCTTTTTACAAGTCTAAATTATGTTGATTTTATTTCTTGACTTTATTAGTCAAATAATATATTATATCTTTAATATTTTTTTATATGTCTATTTTTTTGTAAAAGGAGAGAGGGAAATATGAAGCTTAACGGCTCCCAAATCGTTCTTGAAGTGTTAAAAGAGCAGGGTGTAGATACTATTTTCGGTTACCCCGGCGGAACGATTCTCAACATTTTCGATGAATTATATAAATACGGCGACACATTTAAGCATATACTTACTGCTCACGAGCAGGGTGCTTCTCATGCGGCTGACGGTTATGCAAGAGCTACAGGCAAAGTGGGTGTTTGCTTTGCAACATCAGGCCCCGGTGCAACAAATCTTGTAACAGGTATTGCAACTGCATATATGGATTCCGTTCCTGTAGTAGCTATTACCTGCAACTATGCAACCTCCGGTCTTGGCAGAGATTCATTCCAAGAGGTTGATATTTGCGGTATCACTATGCCTATTACTAAACATAATTTTCAAATTAAGAGCGTAGAAGAACTTGCAGATACTATTCGTCGTGCATTCTCTATTGCTCAAAGCGGCAGAAAAGGTCCTGTTCTTATTGATATTCCTAAAGATATTACTTCGGCTGAGTGTGAATATACACCTATGCCTAAGGTTGAAGTAGAAAAGGCAAAAGAGCCTAAGAAAAGTGCTGTCGAAAGAGCAGTTGAGCTTATCAGAAATGCTAAGAAACCTCTTATTTATGTTGGCGGCGGAGCTATCCTTTCAAATGTAGGTGAGGATTTGGTTACCTTTGCTGAAAAGATTGACGCTCCTGTTGCTTCAAGCCTTATGGGTCTCGGTGCATTTCCTTATGATAACCCGCTTCATCTCGGTCTTATCGGTATGCACGGCCATTATGAATGTAACAAAGCTGCTCACGATTGCGACGTTCTTATTACATGCGGCGCTCGTTTTTCAGACCGTGTTGCCGGCAATAGAAAGAAATTTGCTCCTAATGCAGAAATTTTACATATTGATATTGACTCTGCAGAAATGGATAAAAATATTGTTTCAAATTATCATCTTCGTGGCGACCTTGCAGAGGTGCTTCCTATTCTTACAAGAGAGATTGAGCAACTTGACCACAGCGAATGGAGAAAAGAGATTGAAACATTTCGTCGCCCTTTCAAGCAACTTCAAATCGGCGATTATGTTAATCCTCAGACTCTTATTGAAAAGATTGATGCCGCAACACCGGATGACACTATTGTTGTAACAGATGTAGGTCAGCATCAGCTTTGGGCTGCGCAATTTTATAAATTTAAGCATTCGAGAACCCTTCTTACTTCCGGCGGCCTCGGCACTATGGGTTATTCAATGGGTGCGGCAATGGGCGGTCAAATGGGTTGCCCCGACAAAACAGTTGTTATGTTTGCAGGCGACGGTGGCTTCCATATGAATCTTTCAGAACTTGCTACGATGTGCTCATATAATATTCCTGTTAAAATGTTTATTATGAACAATACCGTTTTGGGTATGGTACGTCAGTGGCAAAAGCTTTTCTATGAAAATCGCTTTGCGGATACAGACCCACACAGAGCAACCGATTTTGTTAAGGTTGCTGAGGGCTTTGGCGTTAAGGCACTTCGTATCAGCACTAATGACGATATTGATGCTGTTCTTAAAGAAACGCTTGAATATAACGGACCTGTTTTGGTTGATTGCAGAATCAGCCCTGATTCTAACGTGCTTCCTATGATTCCTCCGGGAGGAGCTCATACGGATATTATTGAAAAATTTAATTAAGGAGGCAGCTAACAATGAAAGAAAAATTAGTATTGTCAGTTCTTGTTGACAATGAAAGCGGCGTACTTCAAAGAGTTGCCAGCCTTTTCTCAAGAAGAAGTTATAATATTTCATCTCTTACAGTTAGTGAAACAGAGGACGAAAAGTTTTCTCGTATGACTATTGAAACTGAAACCGAGCCTGAAAACGTAAGGCAAATTAAGGCTCAGCTTTTAAAGCTTGAAATCGTTAAAAAGGTTTCTGAGCTTAAGCCTGACAGTTCCGTTTCATCTGAACTTTTACTTGTTAAGGTGCACGCTCAGGGTATTGAGCATAAGAATGCACTTCTTGCATTTAATGCTCGTTGGGGTGCTCGTGTGATTGATGTATCAATGACTACAATTACATTTGAATTTACAGGTCTCGGAAGCACTATTGATATGTTTGTTGAAGAACTTGAAAATGAATTTACTATTGTTGAGCTTGCCCGCACAGGTATTACTTCACTTGAAAGAGGCGAAGGCTCATTCACAGATGATATATAGTTTTAATTATTATATACATCTATTTGTTTGAATATATTAACGAAAAGGGTGATAGCTATGAGTATGACAATGACTCAAAAAATATTGGCTAAGCACGCAGGTCTTGACAGCGTTGTAGCAGGTCAGCTTATTGAAGCAAAGCTTGATATGGTACTTGGTAATGACGTCACTTCTCCTGTTGCAATTAACGAAATGACCAAATTCGGCAAAAATTCTGTTTTTGACAGGACTAAAATCTCTCTTGTTATGGACCATTTTACTCCTAACAAGGATATTCAATCTGCGCAAAACTGCAAGCAGGTTAGGGAATTTGCCAAAAAGTATGATATTACGCATTATTATGATGTGGGAAATATGGGCATTGAGCATGCACTTTTGCCTGAGCAGGGCGTTGTTACCTGCGGCGACTGCATCATCGGTGCCGACTCTCATACATGCACATACGGTGCGCTCGGCGCTTTTTCAACAGGCGTTGGCTCAACCGATATGGCAGCAGGTATGGTTACAGGTAAAGCTTGGTTTAAGGTTCCGTCTGCAATTAAGGTTGTAATCACAGGCAAAAAAGCACCTTGTATCAGCGGTAAAGACGTTGTTCTTCATCTTATCGGTGAAATCGGTGTTGACGGTGCTCTTTATAAGTCACTTGAATTTACAGGTGACGGCATTAAGGAACTTTCGATGGACGACCGTCTTTGCATTTCAAATATGGCTATTGAATGCGGCGCTAAAAACGGAATATTCCCTGTTGATGATATAACTCTTGAATATGTTAAGGGCAGAAGTGAGCGCCCTTATGAGGTTTATGAGGCTGACGAGGATGCAGAGTATGACAGCGTGGTTACTATTGACCTTTCAACTCTTGCTCCTACCGTTGCTTGCCCTCATCTTCCAGAAAATACTAAGACCGTTGACGAACTTTCCGATGTTAAAATCGACCAGGTTGTTATCGGCTCTTGCACTAACGGCAGAATTGAGGATATGCGTGCTGCTGTTTCTATCATTAAGGGTAAGAAGATTGCCGACGGCGTTCGCTGTATCGTTATTCCGGCAACTCAAAATGTTTATCTTCAGTGCATAAAAGAGGGAATTGCAGAAGCTTTTGTTGAAGCAGGCGCTATTGTTTCAACTCCGACCTGCGGTCCGTGTCTTGGCGGCCATATGGGTATTTTGGCTGCAGGTGAGGTTGCTGTTTCAACTTCAAACCGTAACTTTGTCGGCAGAATGGGCCACGTTGATTCTAAAATATATCTTGCATCTCCTGCTGTAGCCGCTGCCTCTGCTGTTAAAGGCTACATTGCAGACCCGAGAGAAATATAGGAGGTAGGAATATGAAAGCAAAGGGCACAGTACATAAATTTGGCGATAATGTTGATACCGATGTTATTATTCCCGCACGTTATCTTAATAAGAGTGATGAGGCGTGGCTTGCATCGCACTGTATGGAAGATATCGACGCTGATTTTGTAAATAAGGTTAAGCCGGGCGATATTATGGTTGCCGAGGCTAACTTTGGTTGCGGTTCTTCAAGAGAACATGCGCCTATCGCTATTAAGGCTTCGGGCATTTCCTGCGTAATTGCATCTACTTTTGCACGTATTTTTTACAGAAATGCAATCAATATCGGTCTTGCAATTCTTGAATGTGACGAGGCTGCTAAGGATATTAAGGCAGGAGACGAGGTTGAAGTTGACTTTGACAGCGGTTTAATAACTAACTGCACAACAAGCAAAACCTATAAGGCTCAGCCTTTTCCGCCGTTTATTCAAAATATTATTAAAAACGGCGGCTTGATGAACTCTATTGAAAAGTAGTTTTAACTGTTTTAGCATATAATATTTATATAACAGTTATAACGAGGTATTTTTGATGAAACTATTACTTGATGAAAAGACGCTTCGCTTTGTTTGGGGCGGAAGCGGTGAATATTGGTATTCAAGAGTTGATTCTCAGGTTCACTCAAGCGTCGAACTTGAATGTGACGATACCGAGGATTTAATGACTAACGGCTTTATTCCTTTCTTGACAATCTCTAATGAAGAGGTTATCAGAGCCTATATCAAATTTCTTGATAATAAAAAGGTCAGCGCTGTTTTGGAAAAGCTTTCAGGCAATGAATATATTGACACTTTTTGGAAATATTTTAATGCCTATTCTTCCATAAGCGAGGGCTTTGACGAATTTGAAAATAAATTCGTTCTTGAAAAGGCTGAGGAATGGTGCAAGTCTAATTCTATTGAATATTCAGTTGAAAAATAATGAAAAAATTGTTGATAATTATGGGCTCTCCCCGTCAGGACGGTATATGTCAGGAACTTATCAATCAGGTTCGTAAATACTTTCTTGATTGCGAAATTAAGCTTTATGACAGCTACAAGCTTGCTCCGTCACCTTGCACCGATTGCAAATGGTGCGAATATCACGACGGGTGCTCTAATAAGGATTTGGATATATTTTTTGAGGATTTTGAGGATGCCGATTACATAGCATTCTTTACTCCTGTGTATAATAATTTCTTCCCTGCTCCGATTAAGGCGATTTTGGATAGATTTCAGCGTTACTATAACGCTCGCTATAAGCGTGGCTCTAATCCGCCTATTAAAAAGCCGAAAAGGGTGGGTGCTGTTATCGCAAGCGGCTCTAATGCAAGGCAGTCGGCAGATTATATGTATAATTCGCTTAAGCAGTCATTTGCACCTTTGGGCAGTGAGGTTTGCTCCAGGTATTATATCCCTAATACCGATATGGGCAGATATACTTTTAATATGACAGAACTTCAAAAATTTGTCCACCAATTAAAAGGTAAAACAGAATAATTGCCTCCTTGCAAATAGGAGGTGGGTGCAACTTGTTGCACTCGGAGGGATTAAAGGCAGTCGTTTGACTGCCTTTATTTTTTACGTTAATTTAATGGCGTGAACGACTTGTGTAAAAATCACTCTACACTTCGGTAACATATTGAACTTTTAATATGCGTATGATAAAATTTTTATATTGTAAAGATTTTATTAAAGAGGTACAGAGAAATGAAAAAGATTTTTAGCTTAATTCTATCCTTAGCAATGCTATTAAGTATTGTATCGGTGGTTGATTTTTCCGCTTATGCTGATGAATTTCCAAGTAGTGGTTCTTGCGGCATAAATGGTGATAATGTAACTTACATCTTTGACAATGAGAAACGTGAACTGGTAATTAGCGGAAGCGGTGATATGACTGATGATAGTCCTTTTTTTAATAATCACCAAATTAATTCTGTTATTATTAAATCCGGTGTAACAAGTATTGGAGAGGGAGCATTTTACGATTGTCATTTTATAACAAAAATTTCAATTCCCAATACCGTAACGAAAATAGGTAGTTTGGCATTTTTTTCTACAAATTTAGAGAATGTAACTATTCCTGAAAGCGTAGCGACTATAGGTGACCGTGCATTTTCCAATTGTGAAGAAATGACAAGTATACTAATACCTGACAGTGTTACAAGTATAGGTGAAAGAACTTTTTACAATTGTTCAAGTTTAACAAGCATAACAATACCTGACAGCGTAACAAGTATAGGAAATTCTGCATTTGGAGATTGTAAAAATTTAACAAGCGTAGTACTTCCAAGTAAATTAAAAAGCCTCGGTGCAGTAATGTTTATGTATTGTGAAAATTTAAAAAGTGTAACAATACCGGACGGTATAACAAAGATTGATAATTATACATTTTACGAATGCAAAAATTTAACAAATATAACGATACCTGATTCCGTGACAAGTATTGGAAATTATGCTTTTGATTCCTCGGGATTGGTAAATATAACAATACCGGAAAATGTAATTGAAATTGGTTGGTTTGCATTTGAGAATTGCAACGATTTGACAAACATAACAATACATAAAAGATTAAATTCAATTGGGAATAAGGCATTTTATGATTGCAATAATTTGGAAAATGTATATTATACAGGCACTCAAGATGAATGGAATAAAATTAATATCGGTGATGATAATTTTTGCTTAACAAGTGCAATTATGCATTATAATTACTTAATCCCTTGTTTAGAGAATAAGCATAACAATTTTGGTGAATGGTCTGTAGTTACAAATCAAACTTGCACTGCTTCGGGATTAAAACAGAGAATTTGCAGATATGATGGATATGTCGAAACTGCCCAAATACCTGCAACGGGTCATAGCTTTGGAAATAATTTACCAAATTGTTTGGTATGCGGTGCTGCTAATCCTGATTATGTTGCACCGACGCCTACACCAATTCCGACACCTACTCCGACTCAGCCTACACAAACCTCTAAACCTGTAGCTAAGCCAAAATCAGCTAAATTTAAAAAGGTTAAACCGGCTAAAAAGGCAGTATCTGTAGAGTGGAAAAAGGTCAGCGGTGTAAAGGGTTATCAAATTCAAGTTGCAACAGATAAGAAATTCAAGAAGAATAAGAAAACCGCAACCGTTAAAAAACAAAAAACAACGAAAGTAACTATTAAAAAGCTTAAGGCTAAGAAGAAATATTATGTCCGTATCCGCACATATAAAACAGTGAAAGGCAAAAAGATTTATTCCTCTTGGTCAAAGGTTAAGAAGGTTAAAACCAAATAACTTAAAAGGCAGTCGTTTGACTGCCTTTTTTTATGCTATTTAGCTTTATTATAATAAATAATTTATATATTATATATTGCTTATTAATAATTACTGTGATATAATTAATTGATTTATTATGGGGTAGTATGATATGATAATTCTCGGAATTGACCCGGGCTACGCAATCGTCGGCTGGGGTGTGCTTGAATATAAAATGAATAAGTTTCGTGTTCTCGGCTATGGCGCTATAACTACCGAGGCTCATACCGATTTTCCTCTTAGGCTTCAAACGATTTATAACGATATGTGCTATCTGTTTGAAAAGTATAAGCCTGAGGTTATGAGTATGGAAAAGCTTTTCTACAACAATAATGCAAAGACAGTTATTGACGTGGCGCAGGCAAGGGGAGTTATCACTCTTTCGGCTCAAAATTACGGGGTTGACATTTTTGAATATACTCCTCTTCAGGTTAAGCAGGCGGTTGTAGGCTACGGTAGGGCTGAAAAAAAGCAAGTTCAGGAAATGACGAGGTTAATGCTCGGTCTTGCTAAAATACCTAAACCGGATGACACTGCCGATGCTTTAGCTATGGCTATTTGCCACGGTCATTGCTCCGGCTCAATGATGGGAAAGCTTAATTCACTGAAATAAAGGGATTTGTTATGATATATAATTTAAGGGGCAAGCTTACTGCTTGCGATATTAATTTTATAGTTGTTGAATGCGGCGGTGTCGGCTTTAAGTGCTTCACTTCCCTTAATACTGCTAAGCAACTTGGCGAAATCGGCAAGGAAATAAATGTATTTACTCACCTTGCAGTTCGTGAGGACGCAATGGATTTGTATGCCTTTGCCACCACTGCTGAGCTTGATGCTTTTAAGCTTCTTATTACCGTATCGGGTATCGGTCCTAAGGCGGCTGTCGCAATTCTTTCCGAACTTACTCCTGACAGGCTTGCACTTTGCATAGCATCCGGTGACGCTAAATCGATTACAGCAGCGCAGGGCGTCGGAAAGAAAACGGCTGAAAGAGTAGTTCTTGAACTTAAGGATAAAATCGGCTCAATCGCTACCGAAATGTCTTCTGCTACAGTTTCCAATTTGCAGAAAAATATTGAAAACAGCGCAAGCGCAGAGGCTATTGAGGCTCTTGTTTCTCTCGGCTATTCGCAGTCAGATGCGGCGGTTGTTGTCGGTTCGCTTGACAGCTCAATGTCGGTTGATGAAATGATTAGGTATGGCTTGAAAGAGCTTGCAAAGAATTTATAAGGAGGTAATCGTTTATGCAGGAAACCGAAATGGATTTTGAAAGCAGAATAGTTACTTCTGATTTTACTCCTGAGGATAACGATATAGAAAATTCATTAAGACCTAAGGTACTTGACGATTATATCGGTCAGGATAAGGTTAAGGAAAATCTTGCCGTTTATATTCAGGCAGCAAGGGGAAGAGGGGAAGCACTCGACCATGTTCTTTTGTATGGTCCTCCCGGTCTCGGAAAAACTACTCTTGCAGGTGTTATTGCAAATGAGATGGGTGTTAATCTTCGTGTGACAAGCGGTCCGGCTATTGAAAAGCAGGGCGATTTGGCGGCTCTTCTTACAAATCTGCAGGAGGGTGATGTTTTATTTATTGACGAAATTCACCGCCTTAACAGGCAGGTTGAGGAAGTCCTTTATCCGGCAATGGAGGATGGAGCACTTGATATTATTATCGGCAAGGGCCCTTCGGCAAGGTCAATAAGGCTTGATTTACCGCATTTCACCCTTATCGGCGCAACCACCCGTGCAGGTCAGCTTTCCGCACCTCTTCGTGACAGGTTCGGCGTGATTTTCAGGCTTGAAATGTATACGAACGAGCAGCTTTCGTCAATAGTTAAAAGAAGCGCAGATATTCTTAATATCCCTGTTGATGAAAAAGGCGCTATGGAAATTGCTTCTCGTTCAAGGGGAACACCTCGTATTGCTAACAGACTTCTTAAAAGAAGCCGTGACTTTGCTCAGGTTAAGTATGACGGTGTAATCAGTAAGGAAGCGGCAGTTGACGCTCTTGAAAGAATGGAAATAGATAATCTCGGTCTTGATAATATAGACAGAGTTTTATTAACAACTATGATTAAAAATTATAACGGCGGTCCTGTAGGGCTTGATACGATTGCGGCGGCTATAGGCGAAGAATCAGTTACTATTGAGGACGTTTATGAGCCTTATCTTATGCAAATAGGTTTTCTTTCAAGAACGCCGAGAGGCAGATGTGTTACTCCTCTTGCGTATCAGCATTTGGGAATTGAACAACCCGGTCAACAATCACTTTTATAATAATTAAATTTATATGGAATGAGGAACTATTATGAGCAGACTTTTTGGTACAGACGGTGTAAGAGGAGTTGCAAATGTTGATTTGACTTCTGAACTTGCACTTCAAATAGGCAGAGCGGCGGCTATGGTTTTGCTTAAGGAAAGCAAATCGTCAAAGCCGACAGTTCTTATCGGTAAGGATACTCGTGCTTCGGGAGATATGCTTGAAGCGGCACTTACGGCGGGGCTTTGTTCGGTTGGATGTAACGTTCTTTCGGTAGGCATTGTCCCTACTCCTGCAGTTGCTTATTTGGTTGATAAATATGGCTGTGAGGCGGGCGTTATGATTTCTGCTTCTCACAATCCTTGCGAATATAACGGAATTAAGATTTTTCAGGGCAACGGCTATAAGCTTGATGATGCTCTTGAAAATGAAATTGAAGCAATCATTCTTGACAACGCCGAGGAAATTCCGGTTCTTACCGGCGGTAAAGTCGGCAATAGGCTTTATTGCAAAACGGCAGTGAGTGATTATGTTAAACACGTTGTTTCAACAACGGATGTTCGTTTCGACGGTCTCTCAATCGCTCTTGACTGCGCTAACGGCAGCGCTTCGGTTTGTGCTAAGGAAATATTTACTTCGTTGGGTGCTAAATGCTTAATGCTTTCCGATACACCTGACGGAACTAATATAAACGACAATTGCGGCTCAACTCATCCCGAGGAACTTATGCGATTTGTTAAGGATGCTTCGCTTGATTTGGGTCTTGCTTTTGACGGGGACGCAGACAGAATGCTTGCCGTTGATGAAAACGGCGAACTTGTCGACGGTGATAAGGTAATTGCTATTTGCTCAAAGAAAATGAAAGATGAAGGCACTCTTGCTAAAAATACAGCCGTTGTTACGGTTATGAGCAATATGGGATTCTTTAAGTTTTGCGAGGAAAATGATATTGCCTGTGCCAAAACCGCAGTAGGTGACAGATACGTTCTTGAAAGAATGTTAAAGGAAGGCTACAATATCGGCGGCGAACAAAGCGGTCATGTTATTTTTCTCGATTATGCAACAACGGGTGACGGCGAACTTTCAGGTGTTCAGCTTATTGAAGCAGTAGTTAAATCAGGTAAAAAGCTTTCTGAGTTGGCTAAAATTATGAAGGTTTATCCTCAAGTGCTTATAAACGTTAAGGTTACACCTGAGGGTAAGCAAAAATACAATAATGATGAGTATATCATTTCTGCTGTTCAGCAGGCTGAAATGGAACTTATGGGCGAGGGTCGTGTTCTTGTTCGTGTAAGCGGAACAGAACCGCTTATTCGTGTAATGCTTGAGGGCAGCGATTTAGAACAGATAACAACCCTCGGCAACAAAATTGCAGATGTTGTCAGGAACAGATTGTCATAAAGGATTTAATATATGAGATATTCAAAAGATTGGGAAGATTATGAACTTATAGATTGCAGCGGCGGTTATAAGCTTGAAAGATGGACGAGAGAGATTCTTGTCAGACCTGACCCTCAGGTTATATGGAAAAGTAAAAAGGAAAATAAATACTGGTTTCAGCCTGATGCTACCTACCTTCGTTCAAGAACAGGTGGTGGCAGATGGCAGATACATACTAAAATTCCTTCATCTTGGCAGGTAAAATATAAGGATTTAACTTTCAACATCAAAACCATGGGCTTTAAGCATACGGGAATATTCCCGGAACAGGCAGTAAATTGGGATTTTACAAGAGAGGTTATCAAAAAAGCGAAAGCTGACGGTCGTGAAGTCAGAGTTCTTAATCTTTTTGCTTACACCGGCGGTGCAACGGTTGCTTGCCTTAAAGAGGGTGCTTCGGTAGTCCATGTTGATGCTTCACGAGGTATGGTTCAATGGGCAAAGGAAAATGCAGCTGCGTCCGAAGTTAATCTCGGTCAAATCAGATGGATTGTTGATGATTGCATTAAATTTGTTCATCGTGAAATCAGAAGAGGCAATAAGTACGATATCGTAATTCTTGACCCTCCGAGTTACGGCAGAGGTCCTAAAGGTGAAATATGGCATCTTGAGGACAGCATTTACGATTTTGTAAAGCTTGTTGAGCAGGTGCTTTCTGATAAACCGCTTATGGTTATGCTTAATTCGTATACTACAGGGCTTTCAGCCTCTGTTATGAAATATATTCTTGATGATGTAATTACTGATAAACGAGGCGGAAAGGTTAGCGCTGATGAAATTGGTATTCCTGTTTCTTCAAACGGCAGAGTTCTTCCTTGCGGCTCAACGGCAATTTGGATGTTGAAATAATGAATTTAATTGAATTTAAAAATGTAAACTTTTCTTATGCGATTGATGATGACGATGAAAATCTGGTTACTGTTGATGTGCTTAAGAATTTTAATTTGACAATAGAAAAAGGCAGCTTTGTTGCAATTTTAGGCCATAACGGGTCAGGTAAATCAACAACGGCTAAGCTTATTAACGGTATTAATGTTGGTAGGTCTTGTGGCTTGTAAGAAGGATGATAATCTAGAGGCTCAGGCTTTAGCTAGATATAAGGAATTGATGGCTGAAGAGAATGAAATCCTAGGTAAGGATAGCGAGCTATGGGAAAAGGTTTATATGGCAAGTGATAAGATGTCTATGATTGAAGATGGTAAGAATTATGGCGATTTCTTATTAGATATGGTTGAAAGTATTAAGGAAGATTTATCAGAAGATGATTATGGCTATATCAAGAATCAAGCTCAAAAGATTAAGGATATTGAGAGTGAATTAACAGAGCTTGAAAATAAGTATCCAGATCTTTCAGCTAAGGCAAATGATTCTAGTATGAATATGGAAGAAATGGAAGCTTATCCTTCATTTACTGGTAAAGACTTAGATGGTAATGATGTTGATAGTAAGGAAGTATTTAAGAATAATAAGTTTACAGTAGTTAATTATTGGTTTACTGGTTGTACAGGATGTGTTGCAGAACTTGCCGATTTAGAAAAATTAAATAAAGAATA
>OIZX01000328.1_pt1 | contig 34187 bp, 30 predicted proteins | sample 1588621 | NCBI WGS metagenome assembly OIZX01 (sample SAMN03283276) | human gut metagenome | biome: human-associated habitat; material: feces | host: Homo sapiens | place: Peru | collected 2012 | reverse complement strand
AATACAACGATTATCGCAAGCCATATAATCATCTCAACAGGCGATGCCATAAGGTCGTTAAACACTCCAGAAACCTGTTCGGAACTCATTCCGCTTGTAAATGTTCCAGTTGCAAATTTATAGAAGTAATCTAACATCCAACCCGAAACAGGTGAGTAGTTCACTAAAAGTGTACCATCGTATGAGTCAAAACAAATTATACATAAAGAAGTATGTCGAATTATAAATAGTTATGTTACGAGCCAGTAGGCTCTTTTTTTATACCCAAATTTAGGTCGTAAAAGTGTTGTGATATAATATAGTTGTAACACCTTGACCTAATAAGATATAATCTTAGGAGGAAACGAGGTATGTTACAAATGAGTAAACAATATGAACCGGAATTCAAAAAGAAGATTGTACGTCTTCATCTTGAAGAGGGACGAACCCTCAAAGGTCTTGCTGCCGAATATGGCGTATCCAAGGCAAGTATATCTATTTGGGTAAAACAGTTCCGTGAAGAATGCCAAACAAATGAAGAAGCCAAAGCAGATTATGATTTCATGAAGGAGAACCTTAAACTGAAAAGACAGCTGGCAGAACTCCAAAAGGAAAATGACTTTCTAAAAAAAGCGGCGGCATTCTTTGCGAAGGAAATCGATTAGTGGCTTATCGATTTATTCAGCAGTATGGGCACAAATACGGTGTCCGTTGGTTATTGAAAAGACTGAGCATCCTACCAAATGCTTATTATAATTTTTTGAAGAATAGGAAATCTGAATATCATAAGCGTAAGGAAAAAATCAAGCATGAAATTGTGGACATCTATCACTCTCACAACGGCACTGATGGTTACAGAACTGTGCACGCTTATCTTCTTCGCAAGGGATACAGCATCAGTTGTGTAACTGTCCATAAGTACATGAATACAGGGCTTCAGTTATTTTCAATTACAAGAAAACGCAAAGCATTAGTAAGGCTGGATATCCGTATGATAATGCTCCTATGGAACGTTATTACAATACTCTCAAGAATGAACTGATTAATCATCATTACTATCATTCTGAGAAAGAATTATATACATCCATTGAAGAATTTGCGTATGTTCATTACAATCACGAACGGCCCGCATTCTTATAACAACTATAAAACGCCTTTTGAGGCACGCTACGGGGCATAAACCCTATAGCAATAAAAATTAGGTCAGAGTGTTACAAAAAAGCTTGACCACAACAAAAGAAGTCGGTATAATAGGAGGTAAAGGAAAAACTAATTCTAATGGTGATAAATATTGGAGTAATCAATACCAAGTATTGCCTAATAGTATGTATTTTCTGCCTAATAATATCTTTTACTATGGAGAAACAAAGCAAGAAGTTGATGAATTAAATGGTGAAATTCAAACATTGACAGATATTATTAGAGTAGATAGAAATACAAGAGAAGAAAAAGTAGTAGGAACTCTTGATTATGATATTTATGATTATGATGATGGTGATTCATTTATAACTGATAAATATCTTGTCTATCAGGGTAGTGTAATGAATCTTGAAAATGGAGAAGTAATAGATTATGATACCTTTGTTTCAGAAAATAGGATGGATGAATTCTTTAATATGTGTGTTTGCAATGTATAAAATATATGTTTTTGGACGAATGATATTACATTAATTGTAATTGTTTATCTTCATTGATAAATTTGCAATAAAATATAATAAAGGAGTAACTGAATATGTATCTAACAGTAGAAGAAATGAAAAACTTAGATAGGCTTATTGTTAAAAATAATAACAATAATTCAAGAAACGTAAGCCACTATGGTGGTGGCGGTGGCGGAGACTGTTATGCAGGTGGTTGTTCTGGTTCATGTTATGGATCATGTACAGGAAATTGTCAAGCAGGAAGATAATCACTTATACAGTGGGCGTCTATTTACGCCCACTGTATTGTTAATGGAGTCTTTAAATATGAAAAAATATATAACATTGTCAATAACTGAATATTGTAATCTATCCTGTATATATTGTTATGAACATTATAAAAGCAACAAGATAATGAAATTAGAGACAGCTATACAAATATTAAAAAACGAATTATCAGCTAACGATGGATACGATGAAGTGGTAATTGATTTCTTCGGCGGTGAACCTTTTAGCGAATTTGAGTTAATAAAAAACTGCTTTGAATATATTTGTAACAATTCTTGGAATAAAAAATGGATTTGCTTTGCTACCACAAATGGAACTTTACTAAACAGTAATATGAAATCATGGCTAACAGAAAATAAAGATCGTTTTTGGTGTAGCCTTAGTATTGATGGTACTCCTAAAATGCATAATATAAATCGATGTAACTCTTTTGAAAAAATTGATCTTAATTTTTTTCAAAAGAACTGGCCAAAACAGCCTGTTAAAATGACAATATCTAGTGATACATTAAACAATTTGTCAAATGGAGTTAAATATCTGCATGATATCGGATTTGCAGTATTATGTAATTTTGCCCAAGGAATAGACTGGTCTAAAGGTAATTTAGAAATTTTGAAAGAGCAGTTAATAACACTTATAGATTACTATATTAGTAATGAAAAGATTATTCCTTGTTCTTTACTTAATTGGCGAATAGATAATGTATGTTATGAAACAAAAAACAGATGGTGTGGTGCTGGAAAGCATATGAGGACTTATGATATTAACGGAAAAATATACCCATGTCATTTTTTTATGCCTATAACATTAGGATACAACGCTGATGATAAAATAAAGAAAATTCTATTTAAATCCGATGATTTATTCTTTGATAAAAAATGTGAAAGATGTAGAATTAAGTCAATCTGTCCTACATGCTATGGAGCTAATTTCTTGCTTAACGGAGATGTATCAAAAAGAGATTCAACTTTATGCGATTTCTATAAGTGTATTGCAATTGCAAATTCGTACTTTGCATATAAAAAAATAGAAAAGTATGGTCTTGAATATGTTTCTGAACAAATGAACTGTGGTGAATCTGATTTACTGAATAGCATAAAAATAATTCAAAATATTAAGAGGTGAACAAAGTTTGATTTCAATAAGTTTAAAACGATATAGTGATACTGATAAAGAAAAAATTGTTAATAATATGTTATCAAGTAAAAATTTATTTGATTGGTTATCACAACACAGTTTTCAATCTCAAGATGAGGTTACTAGCTATTTTGATAACAGGCTTAAAGGCTATTATCATGAATTTTTTACAATCAAGAATTACAAAAATGATATGGTTGGTATAGTGTATTCACATGATTATTATCCAAATGATAGGCATACAATGATGTCTGTTATTATTTTTGATGATTATCGTATGTTAGGATATGGAGCATTGGCTAGTATAATGTTTTGTAATTACTTATTCTCTTATTATAGTTTAAATAAAATTTTTACATCTGTTTATTCTTACAATAAATTAAGTATGTCATTACATAAAACGGCAGCTTTAAATTTTGAAGGCAAATTAACAGCTTATCGTTACTATAATAATAGATTTTATGATTTGTATTATTATTCAATATTAAGGGATAATTTTTATTTAAAACATAAAAAAATTTTAGAAAAAATAGATATAAAAAAGTTGTGTTATGGTATATAAGATACAATTATATACCTAAATTGAATATATCATAAAAAGCTGGCAGAATTAAAACCTCTGTCAGCTTTTTGTTATTAATGGGGATAGGCTTGGTATTTGTATGCAAAATCTCCGAATTACCAACATATTAGCTGCTTTTAGCAAATTATGATTATTATTTACATAGTTGCATACGGCAAGCAATATACCTCATGCATGGGTAAAGGATAAAGTTAGTTATCAGGTAACTGCTGACGGAAACTGTAGAAGTGAATTTCTCAATCTGGCGTCCTTTGTGATAAATGAAATCTAGCGCTTTGGAATTGTCAATAAAAGTGCAGAATAAAAAACACCCAAAAATCTGAAAGGTAAATAAATTAGGCTGCAATCAGATTGCCGTTGGAGGCGATTCTGTAAGCAACAGGAGGCAAGCCATTTGGGTTAAAGCTGTTGACTCTCTGTGTGTTGTAATATCCAAATATGTAACGAAAAATGATAGTTTTAACCTCATTGCGAGTCATCTTGTAAGTTGGGATACGGTATATCTTTTCTTTTTTAAGCGTAGCAAAAAAAGCTTTCCATACGTGCATTATCAAAGCAATGAGCTGTACCGCTCAGGCTCTGAAACAGTCCATATTTACTGAGCTGTGCTTTAAATGCATAGCTTGTGTACTGACAGCCTCTGTCGCTGTGGAATATTGCTCCGCTTATATCTCCGTATTTAGACTTTAATTGCTTCAAGGTATCTATACAAAGCTCTTTTTTCATATTATCTCTCATTTCAAGTGCAAGAATTTCTCCGTTAAAGCAGTCGAGGATTGCTGAAACATACAGCTTTCCGTCTGAACACGTTACTTCCGTTATGTCTGTCAGCAACTTTGAGAGCGGCTTATCGGCAGAAAAATCACGTTTTATCAGATTTTCTCTGTCTTGCGTTTCTGTGTCTGCCTTTGTTATTCCGTGAGATTTTCTGCACCTGTGAATAAGTCCGCCGGCTTTCATTGCACGATAAATTTTGCTTTTGCTTGCTTTTATTCCCTTGAGTCCAAGTGCGGTCTTTACACGCTCTACACCGTAATTATCGTTATCGGGATGTTCTGCGAATATCTTATTTATTTCAACCAGAAGCAGTTGCCACGATCTTGGCTTACTGCCATTTTTCAACCATCTGTAATAGCCTGATTCACTGACCTTTAGCACCTTACACATCGCATTTACAGGATATTTTTTCTTGTTATTCCGAATAAATGGATATAGCTGATTGGCTTTTACTTCTTCCGGTCTTTTGCGAAAAAACCAAGTGCGTCCTTTAATATGTCATTTGCTCTTTTCAGTTCTGCATTTTCTTTTTCCAGTTCAAGATTTCTTCTGCGTACTTCTTCGTCACTCATTTCTGATTTTACTTTGTTAGCCTTTGCTTTGCGATTCTTTCTCCAATCGGCTAGTGTGTAATACTGTATTCCAAGCTGTTGTGCAGCCTTTTTCACACCTATTTCATCTGATAGCTTCAGCGCTTCTGTTTTAAATTCTTTACTGTAATTCATTTCTTTTTTTCTTTCATTTTTTATTCTATTCTATCAGATTTTTGGGCTTTTTCCACTGCACTTTTATTATATCAGTCCAGGTATGAATAAGTGCCATATATAGACCCTAAAGTAGTGCTTGAAGCAAAGAAAATGGACTTGCTAACCTATCTTAAAAACTTTGAGCCACACGAACACACGATAGCTTGAAAATTTCAAACGGAAAATGGATGTGGTTTTCTCGTGGGATTGGAGGTACAACAGCTCTCAATTATCTAATTGAGGTTAAAGGTTATAGCTTTATTGAAGTGGTGGAAACAATCACAGGTAAACAGGTTGTAGTTGCTCCAAAACCTATCAAACAGGATAATAAATATTATGATAGACCACTTCTACTATATCGGTTCAGTTCACTATAAAATGATTAGATTTTTTGTCTTGACAACTGAACCACTATATTCTATAATGGAGATGAAGTGAGTCCGGTGTTTTAATATTTCAAATCTTGAAAACTTTTAATTTTTTATTAACAGGAGATAAAAGATGAAGAAACTAAAAAAGATGATTGTGTTGGGTATGGTCGTTCTTTCTTTGATGTCTGCTCTTACTTTTTCAGTATTCTCTGCCGGTAATGTTTCAGATACAATTATCAACATTAGTGCGAGAAGTAACAACGGAGGTACTCCGTGCAGATCTATTTGGCGTGAGAAGAAAGATTATACATCTGTTTGGTGCGAAAACAAGAGCACATCAGGAGGTTCTCTGAGTGCTTGGGTTCAGCGTACAAATAATAAGAATACTTCCTCCGTAAAAACTGTAGACAGATATTACGGTTCATGGAGCTATAATGGGGCAACTAAGAATATGAAAAATTTACCAAAGGGTACATATTATTATTTGCCTAACTATGTTAAAGAAGACGGCTATAAATATGCTACTTTGGGCTACATTATGAATAAGGAAGCTGTGAGTTACCACATAGCATGGAGTCCTGACAGCATATAAAATATTTGTGGCTTTGTAAGTTATGCTCTGTGCCTTTTAATGAAGTTTTGACTTTATATATGCGCGCAGAGCATGACTTTTAGACTGCGGTAGGGAGTTGCTTATAGAGGTGTTTATATATTGAATAAAAAAATAACAACCGTAATTATTTTGATTATCATCTGTACTTCATCTATAATAGCTTCCATCTTATACTTGATAAAAAATGATATTATTGACATCAACGATATATACACTAATGCTGATGCAAAAAACACACAGGTCGCAAATGAAAATTCTATTTCTTCCACAGAAAATTCAGCAGTTGAATCGAAAAGTTGTGTTCTGCTTGAGGAAGGTGCTGAATACGATACTATGTACGACGATAGAACAAGCATTTATGTTAAATTAAATAATATCAGCATTTCAAAAAATAAGGCTGAACTTCCCGAATTTGACACATTTGAGGACTGGGATGAAATTAAAGATAGCCAAGGAAATATTACAAATGAATATTCATATGTAGTGCTTAACATTACAATGATGAATAAAGGAAATGAAAATGTGGAGGTATCATTGAACAGCTTACTTTTGCATTTTGGTACAGACGGTGGATATAACGAAGCACGAAGTTTTAATTCAAGTGAGAAAAAGACTTCAAAAAATTATTTTGTAGAAAAACTTGAACCCGGTAAAAAATTGAATGTTAATGTAGCATATGTTGCTGAGGACAAACAACTTAATGAGTACAAAGACCAACTTTATTTGATGACAGTGCTCTCAGGCAATCCTTTAGGAGAAGGAACTATGCAAGTCATCAAATCCGAAGAATAATAAATGGAGAATGATAAAATGCAAGGAATGATTAAATTCGAACTGAAAAGAAGTTTTAAAAACAGGCTTTTTTTAATTTCTTTGCTAATTTCATTAGCATTGGTAACATGGTATTCGATTGAAAGAATACCATACTGTGTGCAGTTGAATTCTGAATTTTTAAATGATGAAAATTTAATGGGATTTTTTGAAATTTCATATACAAACTGGATTGGCAGTCATAATATCTATCTTCAGCAAAACATTTTTTATATGGCTATTCCAATTCTCGCCACTTTGCCATTTGGAAGTTCCTTTTATGATGATATAAACAGAGGATATGCAAGAAATGTGTGCGTTCGTGCCAAGAAAAAATATTATCTCATAGCAAAATACATAGCGGTTTTCGTAAGTGGTGGTTGCGTGGTTGCTATTCCAATGGTTTTTAGTTTTCTCATTTCTTCAATGTTTTTACCAACAATGCTTCCTGAAGCATCTTATACATTTACTAACATATATCCTGCTTATAAATGGGCTGATTTGTTTTATGTGCAACCGTTATTATATACATCGATATATATTTTTATCACATTTTTGTTTTCGGGAGTAACAGCAAGTTTGTCATTGTTTATTACATTCTTTTTAGATAGAAAATTTGTGACTTTTGTTTTTCCTTTTTTCATTTACATTTTTTCATCATTTTGTCTTGAAATGTTGGGATTTGATGCCTACAGTATCAGAAATCTTGTCACGACTACAAGTGAAAGTGGGACTACCTTTTCTGTAACAATTTTATTTTTGATTTTCTTTTGCCTTTCATTTTTTCCGTATTATTTTATTGGAGCGAAAAAAGATGTTTTTTAAAGCGTGTAGAAAAACTTTTGTTGCAATGACATATTTTAAATATTTGGTTGTTTTCTGTTTACTCTGCAGTTTTGTATTGTTTTACTTTTTTGCTTTTTTAAAAAAAAATATGATGGATATAACAGACAACATATGTATGGCAGATTTTGTGGAAGCCGCCGGGGGTCACACGACAACTATCTTTTTTGTACCAACCGCCGCATTACTTTCAACGATATTTTCCGAAAAAAACAGTAACTTTACAAATGCCTATATTCGCTTTAGATTTAGAAATACATTGGTTGTCAGAAATAGTTTGAAAGTTCTTGCTTTTTCTGTGGCTTTTTGCATTTTATTCCTCGTCGCAGTTCTTGGTATGTCGAGATTTTTTTCACGAACAGTAATTAATTGGAATTCATATGAAAGCTATTATTATCTGTGTGAAGGATGCATAAGCAATGTAGGCTTTGCAAAAGTAGTGATGAAAACTTTTGTATGTCTTTTAATTCCTACAATATTTTTTTCTGAATTAATATGTGCTTTTGGCTGTATAATAAACAAAGTATTTCCGTTCTTAGTGACGGTCACAACATGTATTGCAGTTTCATTTGATGGTGATTGGAATATTGACTTTTGGCTCTTGATTTTTGGGACAATTATAGTATTCGTACTAAATTTATTGTTCATGAAAAGAAAGGATTTTTTAAATTGAAAGTTCGTCTTTTTTTTCGTTTGCTTTCGCATGATATAACAGAGGGAATCATACATAATCGTAAATTTTTTATTTTTGCTGCGTTGCTGTTCATATTTATTGATTTCGTGTATTGGCATAATATTAGCTTATATTTTAGTGATTATAATTCGGTTGTAGACTGCGGTGTTCTGGATTTTTTTATGAATGTTTTTGCCGGATGTGACCCTTTTGATCCGGAGGCAAATAAGGGTGTAGATATTCCCATAACGTGGTTTTCTTTTAATGTACTTCCTTATTTGTTTGTGGGATTATACATTACAAACGATTTGCAGACAAGTGCCGATACCTTTATTTTGCGGGTAAAATCCCGATATTTATGGTGGTTGAGTAAAATAGTTTGGTGTGTTGTTTCTTCAACTTTGTACTATTTACTGTTTTTTGTAATTTCGACAGCTTTTACATTGTTTTCCGGTAATTTTTCATTAACTCAAAACAGTTTAATAACTGAAGAATTTTTGGAGCTAAGCACTTATGGAAAAAGTATGACAGAAATTTTCATTTCCTCAGTACTGTTACCTTGGATGATTACAACTTGTCACATGACATTTGATGCAATTATCAGTATTACATTTGGACCTGTTGTCGCGTTTTTGATGATAGTCTGCCTTATGACCACATCTGTGTTTTATTGCAGCGAATTTTTGCCGTTTAACTTTTCAATGTTGATAAGAACTGATTTTTGCGCCATAAATAATATATCAATATATACAGAACTGGAGGTTGCCTTTTTAATAATCGTTATATGTTTATTTTTAGGCTTGCCAATTATCAAAAGAAAAAACATTATTTAAAGTAGGAGAGATTTATGAATATAGAAATTTGTAATTATACAAAAAAGTTATCAAAAAATCTTGTACTGGAAAATATAAATTTATCACTTTCCGGAGGAAAAATTTACGGTTTTGTAGGTAAGAACGGTTCGGGGAAAACTATGCTTATGCGTGCAATTTGCGGACTGATTTTACCTACCAGTGGTTTTGTAAAAATAAATAACAAAATCATAGGAAAAGACATATCGTTTCCTGATAGTGTTGGGGCTTTAATTGAAAATCCGGGGTTCATTTCTGAGTACTCCGGTTTTCAAAATTTGAAGATTCTCGCTCAAATACAAAAGAAAATAGACGATAAAAAAATAGTGGATACTATGAGAATGGTAGGGCTTGACCCAAACGAAAAGAAGAGTTTCCGAAAATATTCACTTGGTATGAAACAAAAACTTGGAATAGCAGCAGCGATGATGGAAGAACCTCAAATACTTGTTTTAGATGAACCTTTTAATGCGTTGGATGAAGCTTCATGTGAAAATGTCAAAAAAATGATTTTGTCCGCAAAAGTTCCCGATAGAGTTGTGTTGCTGTCATGTCATGACAAAAATCAGATTAACGCTCTTTGCGACGAAACTATAGAATTAGCGCAGGGTAAAATCATCAGGAGAGATAGTCTTTATGAGAAAGAAAAATAATTTAAAAGTTATTGTAACGCTCCTTATTGTAACAGTATTATGTATATGTGGTGTCATTAGGTTTTTTAGTATCAATTCAAAATATCCGCAAAACGAAAAAGTTGTATATAAAATGGGCGATTCATTTGTTTGTCAAAATGCAAAATTCACTATAACAGATACATACATGCTTAAGCGTATGGACATTATGAATGATGATGATTTATCAGAATATTTGGAAGAAAATTCTGACTATTTGAAAAGTGAAGATTTGAATCTTGGCTTAATAAAAATTATAATTTCCAATACAACAGATGATGAAATAACTGTTGATTTAACAGCTTTTCATATTGAATCAGGTGCTTTTTCATTACAATTTTATTACCCGCTCGTTATGTATTACAATGATTGTGGAATGTATATTAAACTTTCAAAAGGTGAACAAAAAACGTTTATTGCACCCGTTCCTATCTCTTCTGAACAATTTCTTAATTATGATTCCACCGATATTAGAAACAGAACGTATTATTTGGTATCATCTTTATATCCTCAAAAAATAATGTCAGAAGTCAAATTTAATTAAATTCAAGATATTTAAATTGGTCAAATAAATAACAATGTTGGTTTAGCATAATTAGTGCTGAATTACTTGGACATTGAAAAGTTGCCTCGTTGTATAATCATGACGAAAATCTGATTAACGCAAAACTGCAATACAGCAAGGCGTCGTAATCCGTTTCTTGTTCAAGCTTGAAAAAATATTTAAATTTCCTTTTAACGGTAAACTATTGTTTTTCCTCTTGTGTTCGTGCCGCATTGTATTTCTCGTCTGAGTTTGGTTGCAACGGCGGCGGGCATATTCACGGGCAGCTTGCACATTGATTTCATCATTCAGTTTGCCGTCAATCTCACTGTGCGGCGATATTAAAAACGGAAGTGGATTTCTTTTCATTTTGAAGTTCCTTCCGTTCATTTTTCTTTTCGTTTATCTGCTTTACGGCGGCTTTATACCGCGCCAAAGTTTCCTTTACAGACTTTGAATAATCCGTTATGCTCCACTTGCCGGTTTGAGTGTGTCGAATATGATAGTTGATGATTATCAGCCTTTCACGCAGGGTTGGTGGTGATCTGTTGACTGAGCCTGCACAATCTTAGCAAAGCATTGCTGTGCTTGGATTCAAATACCTTGTCACAGCCCTTGCAGCTAAGTGAAAACGGCTCGCCAACCTTGTGTTTTCTCGCCTTTATCAACTGATAGCATTCCCTGCTTTTTAGACGGGCTGTTTCAGCTGCTTCTGCCGCTTAATTTCTTCCTCGCTCAGCTGAGGTTGAGGAATTTCAAACTTGCCGATGAAATTGAGATAGATTTCAACCTCCTGCATACGTTCTCCGTCAATATAATACGGAGCGTGAACTAAAATTTTGTCGATAAACTCATTTATCATCGGCGTAGTAAGCTCGGAAAAATCGGTGGTTATACATCTTTGCACCGCAATCGGCACAATAAACAAGACCCGTCAGCGGATTCGCCACTCCGGTGGTGTCAACACGTCTCGGCGTTTTTGTCAGTTTCTGAGCAAGCTCCCAAGTTTCTCGGTCAATGATTGCTTCGTGCGTGTCATTGAATATCAGCCAGTTCTCCTGCGGATTTTTCACTGAGCTTTTGTCCTTATATGATTCCTTGTGCGTACGGAAATTTACGGTGTCTCCGCAGTATTCCTGTTTTGCAAGAATACTGCGGACAACATATCCGCTCCAACTGAACGGGTGGGTAAACTCCTTTTTGTTTTTCCTTATTCCAATTCCTTTTTTGTAAAGTAAACAGCCGGGGTTTCAACCTTGTCATCAAACAGCGTGCGGGCTATGTCATAAGGTCCGCAGCCTTCTATTGTGAAATGGAAAATTCTGCGGACGACTGTAGCCGCTTCCTCATCAATCAGCCAATGATTTTTGTTGTTCGGGTCTTTCTTGTAACCGTAAATAGCCGAGTTGGTTGTCGGCTTTCCCGATTCGTGCAGATAGTTTGCAATATCAAAAGCATACTATGCCCGAGCGTAAGTGTAGCAACTGGTTTGACGGTTATGTTACAAAAACAAATCCACGTCTAAAAGGTAACACAAGATAACAAAAAACTGTACAGCCGAATATGGTTGTACAGTTTTTAGTTTTATATGTTATTTTATAGGAATGTAACATTGTACAAATTTGCACAATTTGAGCCGTAGGGGATTGCTAATCCTACCCGATAAAGCCTTGAACGAACACAATAACAATCAGCACGGGGAGTGCGTATTTAAGGTACGGCTTCAGCACTCTTGAAAGTTTAAGACCTTTACCCGTGTTACATTCTTCAAAGTAATTGTCAAAGCCCCAGCCGAATTTTGTTGTGCAGAACAGGAGATAAACCATTGCGCCAATCGGAAGAAGAAGGTTGCTGACAACGAAGTCCTCAAGGTCAAGCACACCCTTGCCGAGAATGTTGAAGTCGCTCCAAATGTTGAATCCGAAAATACACGGCAGACACGCAAAGAACATAATAATTCCGTTGATTATTGACGCCTTTGTTCTGCTCATGCCGAATGTGTCGGTAAGAAAAGCAACAAGGTTTTCAAACACGGCAATAACCGTTGAAAAGCTTGCGAATGTCATAAACAGAAAGAAAAGCGTACCCCAAATCCGACCGCCCGTCATATTTACGAAAACATTCGGAAGCGTCACAAAAATAAGGGCAGGTCCTTGGTCGGGCTGAACGCCAAATGAGAAGCAAGCAGGGAAGATGATAAGTCCGGCAACAATTGCAACAAAAGTGTCCAATGCACAAATCTGAACAGCCTCACCGTAAAGCGTGCGGTCTTTGTTCATATAACTGCCGAAAATTTCCATTGATGCGATTCCGAGTCCGAGTGTGAAAAACGCCTGACTCATTGCAGAGGTGATTACCTTGCCGAGTCCTACATCTTTAACCTTTCCGAAATCGGGAACAAGATAAAAGCTCAAGCCTTCTCCCGCATTTGAAAGCATCATACTGTTGATTGCAAGAATAATAATCAGTGCAAGCAACGCAACCATCATAACCTTGCTGACCTTTTCAATGCCTTTTTGAAGTCCTCGACTGCATACAAAAAATCCGAATACAACGATTATCGCAAGCCATATAATCATCTCAACAGGCGATGCCATAAGGTTGTTAAACACTCCCGAAACCTGTTCTGAGTTCATTCCGCTTTTAAATGTTCCCGTTGCAAATTTATAGAAGTAATCTAACATCCAACCCGAAACAGGCGTGTAGAACATCATCAAAAGGTAACAGCCTATCATACACAGCCAGCCGTGAATATGCCATTTGCTCTTTGGCTTTTCAAGTGTTTTATAGCTTAATACGGCACTTTTTCTGCTTGCTCTGCCGACTGCAAGCTCCATTGTAAGAACGGGAATCCCCATAAGCACAAGAAATGCAAGATAAAAAAGCACGAACAATCCGCCGCCGTTTTCGCCCGTAACATACGGAAAGCGCCAGACATTGCCTATGCCAATCGCACAGCCTGCACTTACAAGGAGAAAACCTGTCCTTGACTTAAAATTTTCTCTTTGCATAAATATTCTCCTTAAAAATACTATCACTTTAATTATACAAACTTTTCACCGATATTTCAAGGAATAAACTTTTTATTTATGCAATTTGACAGGAATTAAAAAGCTTTGTATACTTTTATTGACAGAAACATTTAAGCCTTGTTTAAGGTTTGAAATATATAATTAAGAGAATAAGAAAACTTTCGGGAGGTTACCAAATGCGACTTTTACTTGCAGAGGATGAAAAAGAGCTTTCAAAGGCTCTCACGGCAATTTTAAAGCATAACGGGTATTCGGTTGACGCTGTTTATAACGGTAAAGATGCGCTTGATTATCTTCTCGGCGGTGACTATGATTGTGCAATTCTCGACATAATGATGCCGTTGCTTGACGGAATTTCAGTTTTGAAAGGAATCCGTCATGAGGGGCTTGACCTGCCGGTTATCATGCTTACGGCAAAAAGTGAAATTGACGACAGGGTTTTCGGACTCGACAGCGGCGCTGACGATTATGTTACAAAGCCGTTTGTCGCAAAAGAACTTATTGCACGAATCAGAGCCGTTACACGCAGAAAATCCGAAACCGAATCGCCTAATCTTACATTTGAAAATATAACCCTCAACCGCTCAACCTGTGAACTTTCCTCCGATAAGGCGAGTGTAAGACTTGCCAACAAGGAGTATCAGATGCTTGAAATGTTTATGTCAAATCCAAGACAGATTATTTCGCCGGACAGGTTTATGGAGAAAATCTGGGGGTTCGATTCCGATACAGAGCAGAATGTTGTGTGGGTTTACATATCATATATTCGAAAAAAGCTTGCCAAAGTCGGTGCGAATGTTCAGATAAAGGCGGCAAGAAATATGGGCTATTCTCTGGAGGCTAAAAATGATTAAATCCCTGAGAAGAAAATTCATTGCAATTGCAATGTGCTCACTTATAGGTGTGCTTGTGCTGACAGTAGGATTTATCAACACATTCAGCTATATTGATGTTGTCAACAAAGCCGACAGCCGACTGTCCCTCATAGAGGGCAACAACGGAACTTTCCCGAAAAACGGTCAACCGCCCAAGGATGGCGGTATGAGAGGCGGAGGTAAAATGTCGCCCGAAGCACCGTTTGAAACCAGATATTTTACGGTAACAATAGGCGAAAGCGGAAATGTTACAACAGTTGATACGGGCAAAATAGCCGCCGTAACCACATCGGAGGCGTCCGAGTATGCAACAGATCTTTATGCCAAAAATTCCGACAGCGGTTTTTACGGAAATTACCGATACAAAGCCGTGCCAAAGTCAAACGGTACGCTGTATATATTTCTTGATTGTTCAAGGGAGCTTTCGTCATTTTGGTCATTTCTTGTAATCAGCATACTAATCAGCATTGCAGGCATACTCGTTGTGTTTGCACTTGTATTGATTTTCTCGAAAATCGCAGTCAAGCCGTTTGCCGAAAGCTATGAAAAGCAAAAACGGTTCATTACGGACGCAAGCCACGAAATAAAAACACCGCTCACGATTATTGAGGCGAACACGGAGGTTCTTGAAATGACAGGGGCTGAAAGCGAGTGGACGCAGAGCATACGCAATCAGATTAAAAGATTGTCGTCTTTAACACAAAAACTCGTTTTCCTTGCCCGAATGGATGAAAATCAGGGCAAGCTTGAAATGACCGAATTTTCACTTTCGGACGCAGTCCTTGAAACGGCTGACAGCTTTTCGGCAGTAGCAAGGAACAGCGGTAAAACGCTTGATATAAATGTGCAGAACGGAATTTTGCTGAAAGGAAACGAAATGACAATCAGAGAGCTTGTATCCGTTCTCGTTGACAATGCGGTAAAGTACAGCACAGAAAACGGAAATATCTCCGTGTTGCTTGTTGAAGAGTCGGGACATAAAAAACTGACCGTCAAAAACTCGACAACAGCACTTGAAAAGGGCAATCACGATATCCTTTTTGAAAGATTTTACCGTTCCGATTCTTCCCGAAACAGCGAAACAGGCGGCAGCGGCATAGGTCTTTCAATCGCCAAAGCCGTAGCCACCGCCCATAAAGCCAAAATCCACGCCAAAAGCCCCGACGGCAATTCGTTAGAAATAACGATTGTATTTTAATTCTTTAAAATAATATTTAAGAGCACAAAGTATTTTAACGGTACTTTGTGTTTTTTTTGTGACAAAATTCTCCGGAATAACAAAGTTCCGCTATAAAATGTAATAAAAGTGTAATAAATGACATCTTGATATTGAATTTTAATTGATAGAAATTATAATTAAAATATAATATAAAACATACAACAGGAGTTTGGCGATGAAATTAACGAATGTGAATTTTCTTGCAAAAGCAAATGCCAAGATAAATAAAAATGAAAAGGGAATAAAAGTTGTTTCCGCATTACTTGTAATATCAATAACCTTGATTTCGGCATTTTCAATTACCGTCACAAAAGCTGTAAATGAGTATAAAGAGGATTATCGTGCAAGAACACTTGAGGTTGACCCTTGGTTAAGCGAACTTGACGATAATGTTATAGAAAGTATTAAAAAAACTGAGCATGTAGTTGATATTTTTCCTCTTGAAGGAATCAGAAATGAAGCTTTTAATATTGTTCAGTCCTCGGATGAGGACTTACAAAAAATGATTGATCAAGAGAAAAATAATTATTTAAATATTTGGTCATTGTTTAAAAATGAAAAACGCAGTGTTATTGCAGGAAAAACTCTTGATGAATCCCCTGTGTTAAGCTGTGTTGTCCCGAGTGATTTTTATCCTTTTGAGGTTGAGAATGAAAATAAAAAGCCTGATTATATTGACGGGGAAGGTCTTATAGGAAAAACGATAACTGTAAAAGCGATTAATAATATGTTAATTCAACCTTATAATATTGATGGTTCATCAGAAAGCGGTTCACTTGAATTGCCTGCAATTGAATATAAATTAAAGGTAGTGGGTACTTATTATCTGTCACCGACCGAAACAGGCTATTATGATTCGATTTATATTTCAGAGGAAACAGCTACGAAAATATTAGATGACGCACTTACAAAAGGCGGATATTCAAAAGATAACGAAACCACTGTCGGCAAGTGGTGGAATGATTTATCGCTGAGGACTCACTATGTTGTTGTTGATGATTTTGAAAATATTGAATCGGTATATAACGCACTCACCGATATGAATGTATGCTGTGCCGATGACTCCGAACTCGGAATACAGGACAGCATAGTAAACGCTTCAAATATATTCAGCTTTGCAAGCGTATTTCTTATTATTTCAACAGTGTTGCTTTCTGTGATTATGATTATACAATCAACAGCAAACGCACTTTCACTTCGTAAATCCGATATAGGCTTGCTCAAAGCGATAGGTTATAGAAACAGTCAGATATTTACCTGCCTTTACTGCGAACAGCTTAGAGTTACATTTACCGGATTTGCGGTTGGAACAATTATTTCGATTATAGTTACGGCTGTTTCAAATTTTTTCTTTGCAAACAGAAATTTCATCGACCGTCTGTACATTATCAATTGGGGAACTTTCGGAATTTTGCTTGCAATTTCGTTTTTGATAGTGACCGTTGTTCCGCTGATATGTCAGCTCATAGCATTACGCAAGCTGAATAAAATTCAGCCCAAAGACGCAATGAATGAATAATTTTTGAGGGTGAAATAATGAAATCAATAGAATTGAAAAATGTTTCTAAAATATACAATGACAAAGTAACCGCCGTGGATAATGTATCGTTTACATTGTCAGAGGGTGAATTTGTGGCTGTTATGGGACAGTCGGGCAGCGGAAAAAGCACTCTGCTCCAAATGGCAGGTTTGCTTGACAACTGCACCTCAGGTCAGATTTTGATTAACGGCAAAGATGTGTCGTCACTCGGCAAAAACGAACTTGCCGACACAAGAATGAATTCACTCGGATTTGTCTTTCAGGCATTTCATCTCAATCCGCATCTCAAAGTTTTTGAAAATATAATGGTTCCAATGCTCATAAACGACCATTTCAAAAACAGAGCCGAAATGAAAGAAACTGCCGAATTGCTTGTGCAGAAAGTAGGTCTTACACACCGCATTGACCACTATCCGAGAGAACTTTCAGGCGGTGAACAGCAGAGAACCGCCATTGCAAGAGCACTTGCCAATAATCCCGACTTTATCCTTGCCGATGAACCTACAGGCAACCTTGACAGCAAAAACGAACGTATGATTTTTGAAGAGTTGAAAAAACTTACAGAGCTTGGCAAGGGTGTTCTTGTTGTCAGCCATAATGATGCCGTAACTGATTTTGCAGACAGAATTTGCGTTATGAAAGACGGCATTTTAGAGGAAAATTAAAATGAAAAATAAAAAACTCGATATGCTTGTTAAAGCCTCAATTCTTTCACGAAAAGGTGCAACAATATTTTTTTGTTGCTTTATGGTTATTGCAACCATTCTCGTTCTTGTGTCGGCAGGAGCGGTTATGCCGCTGAAAAATAATATTGACCAAAACATTAATAATCATATTCTTAACAGAGAGTTGAATTTTGAGATAAACGAAAATACTCCTCAAAATGAAATTGACGATACAATTTTAAGCATAAAAAGCATTGAACACATAACGAGTGTTTATAACGTGCCTGCCGAACTTGATGTGTCGGAAACTTCAGGAGTGCTGTTTTCAGCTTACACACTAAGTTATGTTCACGAGGGTTATAACCTTAAAATAACAAGCGGAAGAGCTTTTAAAGAGAATGAAGAAAATGTTGCAGTTGTTCCCGAAGTTTTAAAGGATTTTAACAGCGAAAGTCAACGAATCAATAAAATTGACGGCAAAACGCTTGTGGGCAAAAATCTTGTTTTCGCTGATGAATCGGGCAAGGAACATAAGCTTAAAATTGTCGGAGTGTATAACACATCTGACCCGATTTTTACAGGCAATCAAATTCTTATTCCACGCAACAGGTTGATTGAGTTCAATAATGAAGTTATTGCAAATGCCAAAGGTTCGACTTCAATAACTTCCGATAAGGCTTATAAAATTCTCGTTGATGATGCAAAAAATCTTGAAAGTGTACAATCCGAGGTTTCCTCATATTGCGAACCGTATACAATGGAGTTGAACTTTGATTCTCAGTCATACAATATCGCACTCATAATTATTATAGGTTCAATTGTATTTTTTGCATTGTTCGTAATTGCGGGACAGTATATGTTCGTCAAGAGCAACATAAGCAGACGAAGCGAAGAACTTGCTTTGTATCGCTCACTCGGTTACAAGTCTAATCAACTTTTCTATATAATATTTGCGGAATATTTCCTTATTGGAATAATATCAATTGCAGTCGGTACAATTTTGGCTGTGTTACTCGATATATTACTTATAAATCCGTACCTTATGAATCTTGTGGGCAATACAATAATGGAAATGACCGTGAATGTTTCGGCTGTTTATGTACTGCTGTTCCTCGTGATTTATTTGATTGTACTTGCAATCGTCAGCATTTGGGCAGTAAAACGTTCTGAAAAAACGGATTTAAGCGTGTTGCTTAGAGAAAGATAATTGCACAACAGAAATAAAACTCCATATTATTATCTAAAGCAGAAATTCTGAAAAAATTCGGGATTTCTGCTTTTTTTAAATTTCATTTAAAGTTTGTAAATTATTATATAGCCACAGTAAAGAAAAGGTAAAGACAGGGAGGTCTTACAATGGGCGTTAAAAATATATTCAAGCGTTACGAACTTAAATTTATGCTGACAACACAGCAGTACATTCAGCTCAAAGAGCTTATGAAAAAATATATGCAGGGAGATGAATTTGGAAAAAGCACAATATGCAATCTCTATTTTGATACACCCGATTATCTTCTCATCAGACATTCAATTGAAAAGCCTGTTTACAAAGAAAAACTCAGACTTCGCAGTTACGGCACTCCGAAAAATGATTCAACCGTATTTGCAGAATTAAAAAAGAAGTACAAGTCGGTTGTCTATAAACGCAGAATCGGTATGAGTGAACAGGATGCAATGAAATTTCTCTGTGAAAGAAAACCTGTTAAGGATACGCAGATTACCCGTGAAATTGATTATTTTCTCGACTTCTACAACAATCCGAAACCTACGGTTTATCTCTCATATGAGCGAGAGGCATTCTTTTCAAAAACAGACAGCGATTTCAGAATGACCTTTGACCGCAACATTTTGTGGAGAGATTACGACCTTTCACTTTGCAAAGGAGTTTATGGTGAACCGATTTTAAAGAAAAATCAAGTTCTGCTTGAGGTCAAAACTGCGGCGGCAATTCCAATGTGGCTGACAATGTTTTTAAGCGAAAATCACATCTATAAAACATCTTTTTCAAAGTACGGCACAGCCTACAAAACCATTTTTGAAAGATCACTCAAGGAGGAAAAGCACTATGCTTAATAATTTATTTTCAGGTGTATTTGATTCGACAACGCAGAGCGTAATTTCTGTTCCGATGTTTCTATTATGCGTGGGAGTTTCACTTGCAATCGGAATTTTCCTTGCGTTCGTCTATTCCTACAAGAACCAATGCACAAAAAGCTTTGTAACAACTCTTGCACTTCTGCCGTCAATTGTCTGCGTTGTAATTATGATGGTCAACGGCAATATCGGAGCCGGTGTAGCCGTTGCAGGCGCATTCAGCCTTGTTCGTTTTCGTTCGGTACCCGGAAGTGCAAAGGAAATCTGTTCAATCTTTATGGCAATGGGTACAGGTCTTGTTGCCGGTATGGGATATCTCGGATTTGCAGTAGTATTCGCCCTCATTTTGGGAGCTGCGTTCCTAATCTGCAATCTTACAAATATCGGTTCATCAAAATCTGCCGACCGTGAAAGGTCGCTGAGAATCACAATTCCCGAGGATCTCGACTACACAAATATGTTTGACGATCTTCTTAAAAAATACACAACAAACTACAAGATGCTTTCTGCAAAAACCACCAATATGGGCAGTATGTTCAAGCTTACTTATCATGTTACACTCAGAAATCCGAGCCTTGAAAAGGAGTTTATTGATGCGTTAAGATGCAGAAACGGCAACCTTGAAATTATGCTCTCGGCACAGGAGGCGACTGTTAATGAGCTGTAAAAAAATCATCTCGGCTGTATTGCTTTCGGCATTTATAACCGCAGCCTTTGCAGGTTGTTCAAATTCCGACACGCAGACAGCTGATGAGGCAACAACAGTAAAAATATCATCAAGTTCAACTTCATCAAATGCAGACGATTCATCAACCGATGATGAAATGTTCACGGCAAGGGACAAGGAAATCGGATATGACGAATCGGAATGCGAAACGATTACACTTTCAGACAATGCAAGCTCAAGCAGTCTTAAAAGCGTTAAGATTGACGGCAACACGATAACCGTAAGCGAGGAGGGAACATACATCGTTTCGGGTACGCTCTCTGACGGTCAGATTATTATTGACGGTGACAAAAATGAAAAAATCCGTCTTATACTTGACGGAGTGACAATCAATTCAAACACAGGCGCACCGATTTATGTAAAGCAGACCGACAAGCTGTTTATCACTCTTGCCGAAAGCAGTAAAAATGTTCTTACAAACAATAAGAAATTCACGGCAGATGGCGACAACAATGTTGATGCGGTAATTTTCTCAAAAGATGATATTACTCTCAACGGCAACGGCAGTCTTGAAATCACAACAAACTGCGGACACGGCATTGTGTCAAAGGACGATTTAAAAATCACAAGCGGTACATATTCGATTACATCAAGTTCACACGCTCTTGACGGCAAGGACAGCGTGAGAATTGCATCGGGTACATTTACGCTCAATTCGGATAAGGACGGTATTCACAGCGAAAATGCCGATGATACCTCACTCGGATTCATATATATTGCAGGCGGCACTTTCAAAATCACAAGTGACGGTGACGGAATGGATGCATCGGCATACCTGACAATTCTCGATTGCAACGCAACAATCAAGTCGGGCGGCGGTGCATCAAATGCCGAGAAAAAACAAGAAGAATTCGGCAGAATGGAAGATGCTTCATCAAGCACAGACAGCGATACCGCAAGTGCAAAGGGCATTAAGGCAGGCGGAAATCTCACAATTTCGGGTGGCACTTTCAGCCTTGACTGTGCAGATGACGCTGTTCATTCAAATGCTGATATCAGCATTTCAAACGGCAATCTTACAATTGCAACGGGTGATGACGGTATTCATGCCGACAGCAGTCTAAAAATTTCGGGCGGTACAATCAATGTAACGGAAAGCTACGAGGGTATTGAGGGACTTGAAATTACGGTAAGCGGCGGTACAATCTCTGTTGTGTCAAGTGATGACGGATTCAATGCCGCAGGCGGTAATGATTCAAGCGGTTACGGCGGCGGAATGCCACAGGATAATTTTTCAGCCGACAGCAATGCCAAAATCACAATTTCGGGCGGAAAAATTACAGTTGATGCAAAGGGTGACGGTCTTGATTCCAACGGCTCGCTCTGTGTATCGGGCGGTGAAATCTTTGTAACAGGTCCCTCGGACAACGGCAACGGCGCTCTCGATTATAACGGTGACGCACAGATTACGGGCGGTACAATCGTTGCGGTCGGTATGAGCGGAATGGCTCAGAACTTCGGCTCATCTTCAACACAGGGTTCAATCCTTTCAAACACGGCAACCAATACAAGCGGTGAGGTCGTTCTCAAAGACAGCAACGGCAATGTGCTTGTTTCATTCACTCCGACACGGGAATATAATTCGGTAGTTGTAAGCACACCCGATGTCAAAAAAGGCTCAACCTACACACTTACAACAGGTGACAGCAGTACAACAATTGAAATGTCGGATATTATCTACGGCGAATCCACTCAGGGCAGAGCTCCTAACGGTGGCGGACAAGGCGGTCCGAACGGCGGAGGTCAAGTCCCCAACGGCAATATGGGCGGAGGCTTTGGCAACAGACCGCAAAACTAAACTAACTCTTTCTCAATATTTTCATGAAAAAACAGGAGTCGCTCCCATGAACGATTCCTGTTTTTGCTCCTAAAATTGTTTTTGTTTTCCGATTATTAAAGAATTTAGAAATTATATATAAAAACATGAAGCCCCCACACATTTTCGTGTAGGGGCGGTTTTCTTAAACAAAGAAATTGTCCTTATAATTAATATCTTTCTCCGACAGCAACAATGACACTTCTGCCTGCCATATTAATTCGTTTGTCATAGAGAATAACATTTCTGTCCTCAAGGATTACATCCTGAGGCTCGTTGCCTGTGTTGACATAAAGTTTCCAGTGGTATCCTTCGGGAAGGTCGGGAAGCTCAACATTTACATAATCCCAATAAGCATTGACGCCAAAGTAAACAAACTCGTCAAGTCCTTGTTGTTTAAGACTTGCACCGGCATACATAACGCCAATCATTCTTGTATCATCGTAATACTTGGCACTCCACGCAACATTTGAATGGATGCTGACAGGCGGATAACTGCATGTTGTCTTGCCTCTGCTGTCTGTGATAATATGGAATCTCTTTCTGAAAGCAATCATATATTTAAAAAATTCAAATACATCCTTATGCTTTTCTTTTCTTGTCCAGTCAAGCCATGAGATAATGTTGTCCTGACAGTAAGCATTGTTGTTGCCGAACTGAGTGTTGCAAAATTCATCACCTGCAAGGAAAAGAGCAGGTCCCTGACTGCACATAAGGGTTGCAAAGGCATTTTTTACCATTTTTATACGAAGCTTGTTAATGTTGTAATCATCGGTTTCGCCCTCTGCACCGCAGTTCCAGCTGTTGTTGTCATTAGCACCGTCAGTATTGTTCCAGCCGTTTTCAAGATTGTGTTTTTCGTTGTATGAGTACATATCATAAAGAGTAAATCCGTCATGACAGGTAAGAAAGTTTACCGACGCATTGTAGCCCCTGTAGGTAGGGTCATACAAATCTCTTGAGCCTGTAATTCTCTGAGCCGCATCCCATGCAAGATGGCTGTCGCCTTTAAGAAATCTTCTGAGGTCGTCACGGTATCTTCCGTTCCATTCAGCCCATCTGTTCCATGACGGAAAACAGCCGACCTGATAAAGTCCGCCTGCGTCCCACGCCTCTGCAATAAGCTTTACTCCGCCGAGAATCGGATCAAACGCAAGGCTTTTGAGAAGCGGAGGCTTATCCATAGGAGTACCGTCCTCGTTTCTTCCCAAAATCGACGCAAGGTCAAAACGGAAGCCGTCAATGCGGTATTCTGTTACCCAATAACGCAGACAGTCAAGTATAAACTGCTGTACAATCGGCTGATTGCAGTTGAGAACATTGCCACAGCCGCTGAAATTGTAATACTTTCCGTCCGGAGTGAGCATATAGTAAATGTTGTTGTCAATGCCCTTGAACGAGAAATACGGTCCCATTTCATTACCCTCTGCCGTGTGGTTGAACACAACGTCAAGGATAACTTCAATTCCGTTTTCGTGAAGCTCACGAACAAGCTGTTTAAGCTCTCTGCCTTCGTGATGATGCTTGTGGTCGCTCTCATAGCTTGTGTTCGGAGCAAAGAAACATACGGTGTTATAGCCCCAGTAATCGTAGAGCTGACGACCGTCATAATTACGATATGAGCCCATTTCGTCAAACTCAAAAATAGGCATCATTTCAACGGCATTGATGCCCAGTCCTTTAAGATAGGGGATTTTTTCACGGATACCTGCGAATGTACCCTTGTTTTTAACACCCGAGGAGCCGTCCTGAGTAAAGCCTCTTACATGCATTTCATAGATAATAAGCTCTTCAAACGGAAGCTTCGGCTGAGTGCAGTTGCCCCAGTCATAGTCGCTGTTTACAACCCTTGCCTTATAAACACCCTCGTGCTCCTGCTTTTTACCCCAGCCGCTCTGACCGATTACAGCCTTTGCGTAGGGGTCAAGAATGTATTTCTTTTTATCAAAAATAATGCCTTTTTCGGGTTCATACGGACCGTCAAAGGAATATGCATACTCAAAATCAACCTCATCAAGACCGAACACGAGCATTGAATAGGTGTTGCCGATTTTGTAAGAATCCGGAAATCTAAGCCTTGCATACGGAATTTTTGCATAAGGTCTGAATAAAAGCAATGTACACTCAACGGCATAAACCGAATGAATAGTAAAGTTTACACCGCCGGAAACGGTTGTTGCACCGTTTAAAAGAAAGTTGCCGGGTCTGACATCGAAACCACCGACATTATCGGTTGGCTTTAAATCCCTCAACATAATATTTAATCCCCCTAAGTTCCTCTCAAAAAACAAAAATTCAGTCATAACACAACATATGTCTATTTTATCATATTATGTGATTTATTCAACACACTATTTGCAAAAAATATAGTCAAATCTTGTTATCACGATTAAAAAGAAGTATTTTTACACAAAAAAAGACCGAAACAAAAAATATATTCGGTCTTTTTAATCATTTGTTTACGCTTATTGTCAACCTATAAAAGTAAATCTGTCTGTTTTTCTGCCGTCAACATCAACTTTTTCGGCAAACATTTCGACAGGTCGTGCCCACACTTCACTTGTGTTGTGGAGATTTCTGTAAATTACAAGTTTTTCACCTGTTTCGCTGTGGGTTGCAAAGTTGATAACCTCATATTCGCCACCCTTGAAATGTAGGTAAATACCCGGTTTGATTTCTTTTGTCGTATTTTCGGCATTGTCCGAATTGCTTTCACAGCAATTTTCTGTTTTAACAGCTTTAGCTGAAGTTTCTTCATTTGCAGGAGCTTCGTCAATTTCAGCTGCCCTGCAATCTGTATTGTCTGCATTGAAATCAACCCTGAAACTTCCGTCATTAACAACAAGAATCCTTGACTGATACGGCTGCATTTCAATTTCATAGTAACCGTTTACATCAATAACTTCGTTGCCGTTGAGAACATCGGTAAGCTTTGCGTTGCAGCCTGTGTCAAAACCGATTCTTTCAACACGGTCTGTAAGGTTGAATGCAACAAAAACAGTCTGATTGTCGGTTTTTCTTCTGTATACAAGCTTTTCATTCTGAATATTTATGTTTTCAAAATCGCCGTACTTGAGAGCTTCGAGTGCAAGTCTTACTACACCGAGTTTTTTGATATGCTCAAGAAGTTCATAGTTCGGATTCGGGATGGAATCAAGGTCAAGACAGGGACGAAGCTCATAATCGCTGTAGGCAGTTCTCATACCCTCAATGCCGAATTCACTTCCGTAGTAAATTGACGGTACTCCGGGCATTGTATACATCATCGTGTAAACATTGTTGAGATGATTTTTGTCTTTAAGCATACTTGCAACACGGTTTACATCGTGGTTATCAACGAAATTATATGTGTAGATATTTCTGTAAATACCGCCGTTAGCAAACTGTCTGTTAAGAGAATGAGCAATTTCAAAATAGTTGTGGTCATTATGGCTTGAATAAATGCCTTTGTAGCATTCGTAGTTTGTAACCGAGTCAAGCACATCGGGATTTGCCCAATGATTGTAATCACCGTGGGTAATCTCGCCGTAGAGCCAGAAATCGGACTTTTTCTCTTTGCAAACATTTTTTAATTTCTTGAAAAATTCAATGTCAATGCAGTCAGCCGCATCAAGGCGAAGTCCGTCAATATCAAACTCATCAATCCAAAATTTTGCACAGTCAAGAAGATAGTTTACTACCTCGTCATTGTGGAGATTAAGCTTTACGAGGTCGTAGTAACCTGCCCAGCCCTCATAGCTGAAACCGTCATTATAAGGACTGTTGTTCCAAAAGTTTAAATTTTCAAACCAAGACGCATATCTTGAATTTTCACGGTTCTGCTGAACATCTTTGAAAGCAAAGAAATCTCTTCCCACATGATTAAAAACGCCGTCAAGCATAATTCTGATGCCGTTATCGTGAAGTGTTTTGCAAATTTTTTTGAAAGATTCGTTGTCACCGAGCCGACAGTCGATTTTTTTATAATCAATAGTATCGTAGCCGTGTTTTGAACTTTCAAAAACAGGGTTAAAAACAAGTGCATTTACCGACATTGACTTCATATGGTCAATCCAGCCGTAAATTTTGTCAAGTCTGTATTCCTGTTTGAAATCATTCTCCTTTGGTGCTCCGCAAAAACCAAGCGGATAAATATTGTAAATTACGGATTCATTTATATATCCCATTATATTATCTCCTTTTTGCACAGAATAAAGCAATGTACGAATGCAGTGCTTTGTGTACATTAGTCATAATTATAACACTAAAATTTCTATTGTGCAACTGAATAATTTGTGTTACAATGTAACATATTGATGATTTAAAAATGATTTTAAAAAAATCTCGGAGGAACAAAATGCTCAAAATGCCCGAAAACAAAACAAGAAAAAAATTAAGAATCACACTTTGCGTGCTTTATCTCGTTGAAATCGTACTCTGTGCGTTGCCGTATTTCCAGTACATTGACGAAAAAAATGTACTCCATTCTTATTCCGTATTTGATATTATGTCTGTATGGGGACTCAGCGGTTCAAATGATGCGGTTTTTAAGTATTCGCTCTTTATGCCGATTTTCTTCATTATTCCGATTGCAGGATTTTTCTTCTGCGCTCTTGACAAAGAACGCAATATGAAGAATATCGTTTCAATCATCTGCTGTTTGCTCGGTGTGCTTTCAATTCTCACAATGGTAAGCTATACAATCAGCCTTGCTTCTGTAATTGCACTTCTTTTGTACATTCTCATCTGCTTTCTCACAACGCTTTCAATCTTTGCAAGATTTACCGACAAAGATGCTACAAAAGCTCCTGTTAAGCAGAAAAACACAGACCCGAACAGGGAAGTGTAATTTTACAAATTAAAAGTTGAAAACGGAAAATTGAAAAATTCGGTCGGGAACACAGCTTGCTTAATGCAAAGCATTGTTTTCCCGACTTTATTTTATAAAATTAAAACACGGCAGTTCATTATCTGAAATGATTGCCGTGTTTATTTTTGCCGATTTTATTTTTAAAATTCCGTCAGAACAATGTGTGCCTGAGAATTATCGAGGACTAAAGGCTTATCCATATCAACTCTCTTTAATTCTCCGTAGAGTCTGCCGAAAATTACGGTTGTTTTGTCCATATATGCCGCCATAGCCTCGCCTTTTACGGTGAACGGCTTGAATGTAATGTCAACTGCCGAATATCCCGCCTTAAAGTACCACGGTCTGTCAAACTTTCCGCCTGTGCTTTTAACATTTATCTGCGACAATTTTACAAGATGACCGTCTGTGAAAAAGCAATTTTCGTTGCCGTAACGGTTGTCACCAACTCTGCTTGCAAGACAGAGAGAAAAGCGTTTTCCGTCAATAAAGCAGTCGGAGCTTAATCTCTGATAATTATGCTTTCTCGGCTTTGAAAAGCGTGTCCAGTCAAAGTAAGCGTTCGTGGTTGTTTCGTTTAAAGAATATTCCATACCGCCAACACGGATAATTCCGCCTGCGACAAATTTGGGAACAAAGCGTTTGAGATAAAAATATTTTCTGTCTCTCTCAAACGGTGCAATTTCGTTAAGACTTTCGCCCGCCGTCTTTTTGAGATTAATGTTAAAGTAAAGATTTTTTATGCCGCCAAAGTCGATAAAATCACATTTTAAAAATCTTCCGTTCGGTGTGTTTGTCAACTGCAGCTGAAGCCTTTTGTCCGTGTACAAAAGCTCTCCCGAACTGCCCGATTCGGGAAGCTCGTTCTTGCTGAAAACAAATTTCTTTACAACACAATCATAAATCACACCGCCTCTTTTAAGGTCGGCAACCGCAATTTTCACCGCAAATTCCATGCCTAAATTTTCAACCGAAAGATAGAGCGAAACCTCTGTGTTGCTTATGAAATAGCAATCTCTTTCGCTGTGTTTTCCGCTTGTTTTGCTCTGTTCGCTGTTATATTCAAAAACAGGCGTTCTTGCCCAGCCTGCACACATAACCTCTCCGTTTTCTTCAAAAACATTATGCTTTTCGGTTATCTCATGTTGCAAAACAATCCCTCCGTGTTCTCGTTTTTAAAATTTCCCATAAAATCACACCATACAATATACACAAAATAATTATGCTTTTCAAGAATTATAACAAAACTGTAAATTTCGTTTTCTGCCGTCAACGGTATATGTACTAATTTTCGGATTTCATGAATAATCTGTAATAATATCATATACCTGTGAGGGCGGTTTTTATGAAGAAATTTGTCATTTCGCTTTTAATCTGCTTATGTTTTCTGCTTTGTTCATGCAGTGCCGACACATCGGGATATCAAAACGAGCTTACCTGCACAGACTGGAGTGCAGAGCTTGACGGCGGCGGAAAGATAAGCCTTTCGTTTGACGGTGGCAATGCGTCCCTTATTATGATGAGCGGAAAAGACAAGGCGGAGCTTTGCGGAAAATATGTTGCCGATGATACAACGCTTGTCATATTTGTGCCGAAACTTTACCGAAACTACACCTTTGAATATATTCCCCACGGAAAAAAGCTTGATTTGTCATACAACGGTTCAAAAATCACGCTCAGCCGTGCCGATAACACGCAAAAAAACGAGTAAATCAGCTGTTCAATGTTTCTTATGTACATTTTGAGCGGAATACGCAGATTAACGAATAATTTTATTGATAAATAAAGTTGTGTGTGTTATAATGTTCTAAGCTATGTTATTATGCCATTTTTGGATTTTTTCGGAGGTATTGTTTTGGTAGTGTTTGGAATTGATCCCGGATATGCCATTGTAGGTTGGGGAGCAATCAATTTTCAATCGAATACATATAAAACTCTCGGTTACGGTGCAATTGAAACCGTTGCCGGAACTGATTTTAACAAACGGCTTGAGTACATCTATGACGAAACCTATGCTATTCTCAACAGATGTCGCCCCGATGCTCTTGCAATCGAAAAACTTTACTTTCAGACCAATCAGAAAACGGCTATCAATGTTGCCCAGGCAAGGGGAGTAACCCTGCTTGCGGCACAAAAACTTAAAATACCAATCTTTGAGTACACTCCTCTTCAGGTCAAAACGGCTGTAACGGGATACGGCAAGGCTAAAAAACCACAGGTTATGGAAATGACCGCAAGGCTTTTAAAGCTGAAAGAAATTCCGAAACCCGATGATACCTGTGACGCACTTGCAATTGCAATCTGTCACACACAGGCGGCAGGCTCACAGCTCAGAAGAGTAATGTACGGAAAGGGACTTTAAATATGCTTTATTCCGTAAGAGGAAAACTTATTGCTATAGAATCAAATGCGGCGGTAGTAGAGTGCGGCGGTGTCGGCTATATGTGTCAGACAACAATGAACACACTCAAAGCCGTAAAGCTTAACACAGAGGTAACGCTTTACACCTACCTTAATGTAAGGGAAGATGCGGTTGACCTTTTCGGCTTTGCAACAAAGGCAGAGCTTGAAACCTTTAAAAACCTCATCAGCGTAAGCGGTGTAGGTCCAAAGGCAGGACTTGCGGTTTTGTCGGAGCTCAGTCCCGAACAGGTTGCAATGGCAATTGCCTCAGATGACCTCAAAACAATTACAAGAGCACAGGGAATAGGCAAAAAAATTGCACAGAGAATTGTTCTTGAACTCAAGGACAAGCTTGCAAAAGCGGCTAAAGAGGACAGTTCCTTTGCACAGGCGGCACAGAACAGCGTGAATGTTTCAGCGGGAAATGTTCCGAAAGCAATCGAGGCACTCGGAGTTTTGGGCTATTCTCCTTCGGATGTTTCGCCCGTACTCGCAACACTCGACAGCGCCTTGCCTGTTGAACAGCTTATTTCGCTCACATTAAAACAGATGGGAAGACAGTAACATATGAGTAAAATGGAATTCTCGGATGAATTTGATTTTGAAAACAGAATAACCGATACTTCCGAAATTCCCGAAGATACGGCAGAGAGCGACAACCCTCTGCGACCGAAAACACTTTCGGAATACATAGGACAGGAAAAGGCAAAGGAAAACCTCAAGGTCTTTATCGAGGCGGCAAAAATCAGAGGCGAAACCCTTGACCATGTACTGCTCTACGGCCCTCCGGGACTCGGTAAAACAACTCTTTCGGGAATCATTGCGAATGAACTCGGTGTGTCAATGAGAATAACCTCAGGTCCTGCAATTGAAAAGCCGGGCGACCTTGCGGCATTGCTTACCAACCTTAACGAGGGCGATGTGCTTTTTATTGACGAAATTCACAGACTGAGCCGTTCCGTTGAAGAAATACTTTACCCTTCAATGGAGGACTTTGCAATTGATATCATCACGGGTAAAGGTCAGATGGCGGCTTCGTATCATCTGCCGTTGCCAAAATTTACACTTGTCGGAGCAACCACAAGAGCAGGTCAGCTGACCGCTCCTTTGCGTGACCGTTTCGGTGTGGTGTTAAGACTTGAGCTCTACACTCCCGAGGAGCTTGCACAGATTGTTGAAAGAAGTGCCGGAATCCTCGGAATAAAAATTGAACATGACGGTGCGCTTGAAATTGCGTCCCGCTCAAGGGGAACACCACGAATTGCAAACCGACTTTTAAAGCGTGTGCGTGACTTTGCACAGGTTATGTCAAACGGCGTCATCACACTTGAAACCGCAAGGACAGCACTTGACAGACTCGAAATTGACGAACTCGGTCTTGACCGCAACGACAGAAGAATGCTTGAGGCAATCGTTCGTTTTTATAACGGCGGTCCTGTCGGACTTGAAACACTTGCGGCGGCAATCGGTGAAGAGGCAGTAACAATTGAGGATGTCTATGAACCGTATCTTTTGCAGATAGGTTTTGTCAGCAGAACACCGAGGGGCAGATGCATAACTGCCGAGGCTTGCAGACATCTCGGCTGTGAATTTCCTAAGGGCGTTGTAAATGCACAGCCAACACAGCCGACTCTCTTTGGTGACAGGGAGTCATAAATCAGTCACAATATGAGTGTATAATTCAACAGAGTGCAAGGTTTTTACTTGGGTTATACCGAAAATTTCAGTTTTGAAAATTTACAATCTACAAATTATTTAACGGAGGAATATATATAATGGGAAGATTATTCGGTACAGACGGTGCAAGAGGTGTTGCAAACGCAGAGCTTACACCTGAACTTGCAATGAATATAGGCAGAGCGGCGGCAATGGTTCTTATCAGCGATGAGGTCGAACACCCCACAATTTTAATTGGTAAGGACACAAGACTTTCGGGCGATATGCTCGAGGGCGCACTTATTGCAGGACTTTGCTCGGTAGGTGCAAATGTTCACATTCTCGGGGTAGTTCCTACTCCTGCGGTTGCTTATCTTGTAGGTAAATACAATGCCGATGCAGGTATTATGATTTCCGCATCACACAACCCGTTTGAATTTAACGGTATCAAAATTTTCAGCTCTGACGGATGCAAGCTCCCCGATGCCCTCGAAAACAGAATTGAAGAAATCGTACTTGACCATGTTGTTCCGTATGCATCCGCAACAGATGAAAATATCGGCAGAGTAACATATGATACAGAGGCGGCTGATTTGTATATTGACCACCTTGTTTCGGCAGTTGACTGCAACTTTGAGGGTATGGAAATTGCCCTTGACTGTTCAAACGGTTCTTCTTCAAGAACAGCCGAAAAGCTTTTCACAAAGCTTGGTGCAAAGGTTCATATGCTTTTTGACGAGCCTGACGGTGTGAACATCAACCGTGACTGCGGTTCAACTCATATGAGCAAATTGCAGAAGTATGTTCGTGAACACAAGCTTTCATGCGGTCTTGCATTTGACGGTGATGCCGACAGATGTCTTGCGGTTGACGAAAACGGAAACCTTGTTGACGGCGATTACCTTATTGCAATTTGTGCAAATGATATGAAGCAGAGAGGCGTACTCAAAAAGAATGCCGTTGTCGGAACAATTATGACAAACATGGGCTTTAACAAGTTCTGTGAAGAAAACGATATGCACTTTGTTTCAACAAAGGTTGGCGACAGATATGTTCTTGAGGCTATGATGCAGGAGGGCTACAACATCGGCGGCGAGCAGAGCGGTCACATCATTTTGCTTGACTATGCAACAACAGGCGACGGTCAGCTTTCAGGTGCAATGATTCTCAGCATTATGAAGAGAACAGGCGAAAAGCTCAGTCAGCTTGCAAAGATTATGGAGCGTTTGCCGCAGGTGCTCATTAATGTAAAGGTCAGCAGAGAGGGTAAGCTCTCATTCTATACAGACAGGGAAATCAAGGCTGAAATCGAAAGAGTTAGCGAAATCCTCGGTGACAGAGGCAGAATTCTTGTTCGTGTGTCGGGAACAGAACCTCTCGTAAGAGTAATGCTCGAGGGTGAAAACCTCGAAGAAATTCAGAACCTTGCGGAAGAAGCCGCACAGGTAGTAAGGGAAAGACTTGCATAATGCGATTATCTGATAAATGGAAAGATTATGAACTTATAGATACCTCTGACGGGGAAAGACTTGAAAGATGGGGAGATATAATCCTTATCCGTCCCGATCCGCAGATTATCTGGTCAAGCGAAAAGAAAAATCCTCTTTGGTATTCGGCACATGCTCGTTACCACCGCTCAAATCGTGGCGGAGGAAGTTGGGAGCAGTACAAAAAAGTTCCCGACCGCTGGACTGTAAATTACGGCGACCTCGTTTTCAACATCAAGCCTATGGGTTTCAAGCACACGGGTGTGTTCCCCGAACAGGCAGTTAACTGGGATTTTGCCGCAGAAAAAATAAAAAACGAAAACAGACCGCTTAAAATTCTCAACCTTTTCGGTTACACAGGCTGTGCAACTCTTGCGTGTATGAACGCAGGTGCAACCGTTTGCCATGTTGATGCATCAAAGGGCATGGTTCAGTGGGCAAAGGAAAATGCCGCATCAAGCGGTATTGCCGACAGACCTGTCCGTTGGCTCGTTGACGATTGCGTAAAATTTGTACAGCGTGAAATCCGCCGTGGCAACAGGTATGACGGAATCATTATGGATCCTCCGTCATACGGCAGAGGTCCGGGCGGTGAGGTCTGGAAACTTGAAGAACAGCTTTATTCACTCGTAACTCTGTGCAAACAGGTTCTCTCAGACAATCCGCTGTTTTTCATTCTCAATTCCTACACAACGGGACTTTCTCCCGCTGTAATGGAGTATTTGCTCGGAGTTCTTTTGCAGAAGGATTTCGGCGGAAAAGTATCAAGCGATGAAATAGGACTGAAGGTGAGCGACACGGGGCTTGTATTGCCGTGCGGCTCAACCGCAATATGGGAGAAATAATAAATGAGCTTTATTTCACTTGACAACATCAGCTTTTCATATTCCGACATTGAAAGCGGTCAGCCGTACAAAAATGCGGTTGACGGTGTTTCTCTCAATATCGAAAAGGGTGAATTTGTTGCCCTTCTCGGTCACAACGGATGCGGAAAGTCAACTGTTGCAAAACATCTCAATGCAATGCTATTGCCGGATAAGGGCAAAGTGTATGTTGACGGAGATGACACATCAGATGAAAACAAGACATATGACATAAGAGAAAAAGTGGGACTTGTACTTCAAAATCCCGACAACCAGCTTGTTGCAAGCGTTGTTGAGGAAGATGTTGCTTTCGGCCCCGAAAACCTCGGTATTCCGCCAAAGGAAATTGAGAAAAGGGTAGAGGACGCGCTTAAAGCCGTTGATATGTGGGAGTTCAGAAAATCCACCCCACACCATTTATCGGGGTTTTGAAATACC